>Ga0315268_10000294_pt1 | contig 57580 bp, 50 predicted proteins | sample C1_top_MG_FD_204535 | JGI IMG/M metagenome (GOLD analysis project Ga0315268, IMG submission 204535) | Sediment microbial communities from Yellowstone Lake, YNP, Wyoming, USA - C1_top | ecosystem: Environmental > Aquatic > Freshwater > Lake > Sediment | place: USA: Wyoming | collected 2017-08-01 | reverse complement strand
CGTCGAGCAGCAGCACCGGGTTGCAGGAGCCGGCCTTCTTATCGCCTGCAGGATCTTGCCGGGCAGCGCACCGATGTAGGTGCGGCGGTGCCCGCGGATCTCGGCTTCGTCACGCACGCCGCCCAGGCTCATGCGCACGAAATTGCGGCCGACCGCGCGCGCGATCGACTTGGCGAGCGAGGTCTTGCCGACTCCGGGCGGGCCAACGAAGCACAGGATCGGCCCTTTCATGTCGGTCACCAGCCGGTGCACCGCCAGGTGCTCGATGATGCGCTCCTTGATCCGCTCCAGCCCGCAGTGGTCCTCGTCGAGGATGCGCTCGGCCTCGTCGAGGTCGAGCTTGTCCTCGGTGTACTTGCCCCACGGGATGCCGAGCATCCAGTCGAGGTAGTTGCGCACCACCGTCGCCTCGGGGCTCATCGGGCTCATCAGCTTGAGCTTGCGCAGCTCGCGCTCGGACTTCTGGCGCGCCTCCTCGGACAACGCGGTGACTTTGATCTGCTCGGCCAGTTCGTCCAGCTCGCTCTTGAACTCGTCCTTCTCGCCCAGCTCGCGCTGGATCGCGGCCATCTGCTCGTTGAGAAAGTACTGCCGCTGGGTGTGCTCCATGTTCTCGCGCACCCGGTTGCGGATGCGCGCTTCGGTCTGCAGGATCTCAATCTCGACGTTGACCAGCTCGAGCAGCTTTTGCAGGCGACGCCCCGCGCTGTCCAGCTCGAGCAGCGTCTGCCGGTCGCCGGTCTTGAGCGGCACATGCTGCAGCAACAGGTCGACCAGCCGCTCCGGCACCTCGTTGCGCTTGAACTCGGCGACCTGCTCCGGGGTCAGCCGCTTCTTGTTCTCGGCGTAGAGCCCGAACACCCGCTGTATCTCGCGTACCAGCGCCGTCACCTCGATCGCGTCGTCCCCGCCGCCGGCGATCGGCTCGGCGGTCGCCTCCAGGCACTCGTCGGTGGCGTGCAATTCGACCGCGCGCAACCGTGGCCCACCCTCGACCAGCACCTTGACGTTGCGGTCGGGCATGTGCAGCAGCTGCTTGATCTGGCAGCAGGTGCCGACGCGATACAGGTCGTCGGGACCGGGGTCGGCGATGCTGGCCTCGCGTTGGGCGAGCAGCAAGATCTGGTGGTCGCCGCGCATCGCCCGTTCGAGCGCTGCGATCGAGCGCGGCCGCCCGACGAACAGCGGCACCACCATGCGCGGGAACAGCACCATGTCGCGCAGCGGCAGCACCGGCAGCACGCGTTGCTCGACGTCGACGACGGATTGTTGGGACATGCCGCGATCACCCGGCTGGCGGCTCGGAGCGGCGCTCCTCGAACACCAGCATTGGCGGGTCGTGCTTGAGCACGGTCTCCTCGCCCAGCACCACCTCGCGCACCATCGCCAGCGAGGGCACCTCGTACATGACGTTGAGCAGCGCGTTCTCGAGGATGGCGCGCAGACCGCGCGCGCCGGTTTTCTGCTTGACCGCCTCGCGCGCCGCGGCCCGCAGCGATGCCTCGGTGAACTTGAGCTGCACGCCGTCCATCTCGAACAGCTTTTGATACTGCTTGGTCAATGCGTTGCGCGGCTGGGTCAGGATGGTGACCAGCGTGTCCTCCTCGAGCTCGTCCAGCACCGCCACCACCGGCAGCCGGCCGATGAACTCGGGGATCATGCCAAACTTGAGCAGGTCCTCGGGCTCGACCTCGCGCAGGATCTGCGAGTCTCGCACCAGGGCGCTCGCCCGCAGCGGCGCGCCAAAACCCATCGTCTTCTTGCCGATGCGCTGCTCTATGATCTTCTCCAGACCGAAGAATGCGCCACCGCAGATGAACAAGATGTTGGTGGTGTCGATCTGCAAGAACTCCTGCTGCGGATGCTTGCGGCCGCCCTTGGGCGGCACGCTGGCCGTGGTTCCCTCGAGGATCTTGAGCAGCGCCTGCTGGACGCCCTCGCCCGACACGTCGCGCGTGATCGACTGGTTCTCGCTCTTGCGCGCGATCTTGTCGATCTCGTCGATGTAGATGATGCCGCGCACCGTCCGATCGATGTCGTGGTCGGCGGCGTGCAGCAGATTGACGATGATGTTTTCGACGTCCTCGCCGACGTAGCCGGCCTCGGTCAGGCTGGTGGCGTCGGCGATGCTGAACGGCACGTTGAGGATCTTGGCCAGCGTCTGCGCCAGCAGCGTCTTGCCCGAGCCGGTCGGCCCGATCATCAGAATGTTGGACTTGTGGATCTCGACGTCATCACCCTCGGGCTTGCTGTCGATTCGCTTGTAGTGATTGTGGACGGCCACGCTCATGATCTTCTTGGCGCGTTCCTGGCCGATCACGTACTGGTCGAGCACCGTCTTGATCTCGGACGGCCGCGGGATCTGCTGCGGACCGGTCTTGGGCTCCTCGCGCTCGCTCTCCTCGGCGATGATGTCGTTGCACAAGCCGATGCACTCGTCGCAGATGTAGACGGTGGGGCCGGCGATCAGCTTCTTGACCTCCTTCTGGCTCTTGCCGCAGAAGGAACAGGTCAGCATGCCAAAGTCGTTGCGCTTTTTTTCCATTTTTCCCGAAGCACCTACCCTATTCGTCCTTCTTGTGCTCGATCGCGGGCCGCGCCGTCATCACGTCGTCGATCAGACCGTACTCCTTGGCCTCGATGGCGCTCATGAAGAAATCGCGATCGGTGTCCTTTTCGATCCGGTCCATCGGCTGCTTGGTGTGCTTGACCAGGATCTCGTTGATCTGCCGCTTGACCTTGATGATCTCCTTGGCGTGGATCTCAAAGTCCGACGCCTGGCCCGAGAACCCGCCCAGCGGCTGGTGCACCATCACCCGCGAGTAGGGCAGCGCAAAGCGCTTGCCCGCGGCGCCGGCCGCCAGCAGCACGGCGCCCATCGACGCGGCCTGGCCGACGCACGTCGTCGACACCGGCGCCTTGATGTACTGCATGGTGTCGTAGATCGCCAGTCCAGCCGAGATCGAGCCGCCCGGGCTATTGATGTAGAGCATGATGTCCTTCTCCGGGTCCTCGCTCTCCAGGAACAGCAGCTGGGCGACCACGATGTTGGACACGTTGTCGTCGATGGCGGTGCCGAGGAAGACGATGCGGTCCTTGAGCAGGCGCGACCAGATGTCATAAGCGCGCTCGCCGCGCGCGGTCTGCTCGATGACAGTCGGTGGAAAATAAGTGCTCACGATTGACCTCCCGGGCTGGCTGCGGCCGCGGCTGCGCCACCGGCCGTGGTCAGATTGTCGATCACCAGCTTGAGGGCCTGTTCGAGCCGGATCGAAAATGCCAGCTCCTCGGCATGCTCGCCCTGGTAGGCGCTGCGGATCTTGGCCACCGGCTGCTTCAGCTTCTCGGCCAGCTCCTGGATCCGCTTGTCGACGTCCGCCTTGCCGGCCTGGATGTTCTCGAGGTCGGCGATGCGCTCGAGCAGCATGCCGCGCCGCACCTTCCACTGGGCGGACTCGCGCAGTTCGTCGCGCACCTTGGCGACGTCGATGCCCATCGCCTGCAGCTGCTCGGGCGGGAGGCGCCCGACCGACTGATAGAGCATGACGTCGATCTGGCGCTCGATCAGGCTCGGTGGCACGTCAAATGGGTTCTCGACGATCAAGGCGTCGACGACGGCCTTCTTGTAGCTGTCCTCGTGCTCGTCGGTGTAGCGCTGGTTGAGCTCGCCTCGGATCTTGTCGCGCAGCTCCTGCAGGTTGTCGTAGTCGCCCAGGTCCTTGGCGAACTCGTCGTCCAGCTCGGGCAGTTGCTTGCGCTTGATCTGCGTCGGCGTCACCTTGTAATGAGCGCGCTTGCCGGCGACGTCCTTGTTGTGAAAGCCCTCCGGGATGGTGGCGTCCACCTCGAAGCTGTCGAGCAGCTTCTTGCCGGGCAGCGCCTCGCAGATGCCGTGCAGGTAGTTGTACTCGACGGTGTCGATCACGTAGCCGACGCTCTGGCCGCCCTTGAAAGACTCGCCGTCGACGGTACCGTTGAAGTTGCAGAGCACCAGGTCGCCCTTCTCGACGACGTCGCGGTTCTCGACCGGCACCACCTGGGTCAAGCGTTGCCGCAGCCGGTCCAGTTCCTTGGCCACCTCGTCGTCCGTGGCGACCCGTAGCTCGCTGCGCGTGGCCGACAGCCCTTTGAACCGCTTGATCTCGATGTCCGGCCGGATCTCGACCTCGGCGCTGTAGCGAAAGTCCTGGCCCGGGATGAACTCGCCGGCCTTGATCTGCGGTTGGTTGACCGGGTGCAACTTGTGCTCGTCGACGGCCTCCTTGTAGGCGTCGCCGATCAGGTGCGAAAGCACGTCGCTCTCGACCTCGGCCTTGTAGTGCTGCTCGAGCACCACCCGCGGCACCTTGCCCTTGCGAAAGCCCTGGATGGTGACGCGCTGGCCCAGCTTGCGGTAGGCCTTGTCGATCTCCTTGATGATCTGTTCACCGTCGATGGTGACGTCGAGCTTGCGCATCACCGGCGAGATGGTCTGACATTCGGACTTCATCAACGTTACCGTTTCTAGGGCCTGTCCCCCTACGAGGACGTACCAGGCGCGTCGGCCTGGCCCTTGTTTCTATGGTGCGAGAGGGGGGAGTCGAACCCCCATCCCGTTTCCGGGGCTGGATCCTAAGTCCAGTGCGTCTGCCAGTTCCGCCACTCTCGCGCACGCATCACCGGGCTGCGCACTGGCAGAGCGCGCAAGCCCGCCAAAACGTTACACCGTAGCGACCCGTCGGCGAGTCGTCAACGGTGATCCGGCCCGGGTCCTGGCGAAAAAAATTACTGGCAGAGATCGACCTGGCACCAGCCGAGGTCGACGCCGAATCCTCTGAACAGGGCGGAGGTGCAGCAGACCATCGCGTGATCGACGCAGTTGGCGCCGTTGGTGCACACCAGGTAGTTGTTCACGCTCGCGCCCAGGCAGGTCCCGGTCGTGATGCAGAACGTATTCAGTCCGCTCCCGCAACACTCACCGGTGTTGCCACAGTCCTGCGTGTCGTCGCACTGCAGGTTGGCGATCGTCGTGCCGGTGCAGGTGTCCGCGCACGCATAGGTCGCGCCATAGCCGATGCAGCAGCGCTGCGTACCGGTGCAGGTGAATGTGCCGCACACGACACCCGGCTCATAGCCGCCGTCGTAGCTGTGGACGCCAGCGTCGACGTTGATTCCCCCGTCGACGAACACGTTGAGGTCGCGCGCCGCCCAGTCGACACCGGTCCAGTCCGGCAGCGGACGGTCCGGGTAGCCCTGCAGATCCCCACCGCCGACGTCGAGTCGCCAGCCGGTGTCGCCCAGGCCCAGATCATGGCCAGCCGCGTCGGGCCGCGCGCCGTCCACGCCATGGTGATCGGTACCCGCCGTGTCGAGCCCACCCTGGTGGTCTGTACCGGCCAGATCGGTGCGTTGCCCGTCTTGAGTCGCGGCGTCGCTGGCGCCGCCGTCAGCAGTGACCGGAGCGCACTTGTCGTGGACGCAGCGCAACCCGCTGCCACATTCGGAGTCGAAGGTGCACTGGTCGCCCTCGCCGCCCGGGGTGACCGGCCCGCACAACATGCAGTTCATCGAGATGCCGACGACAGCGACCAAGGGCAGTGCGATCCGTAATTTCATGGCGTCCTCCTGCTGGCAGCGAAAGCACACGCGATCATAGCGCAAGGCGACGTCACTTGTCGCCCGGCAGCATTCTCATTTCGAATTTGAAACGCGCTGCGCGGCAGGAAGCTCGGTGCAGCAGATCAGGCCTTGCCAACCATGGCGGCGACCTCGGCGGCGAGATCGGTCTCCTTCTTGGCCAGCCCCTCGCCCAGCTGGAAGCGGACGAAGCGGCGCACCGAGATGTTCTCGCCGATGGTGCCGATCTTCTCCTTGACCAGCTCCTCGATCGTCTTGTCCGGGTCCTTGACGAACGGCTGCTCGAGCAGACAGACGTCGGCGAAATACTTTTCGACCTTGCCGTCGACGATCTTGTCGAGGATCTTGTCCGGCTTGCCCTGCTCCTTGGCCTGCGCCCGGTACACCTCGCGCTCGCGCTCCAGATGATCCTTGGAGACTTCGTCGCGCCGCACACACTGCGGGGCCGCGGCCGCGATGTGCATGGCGATGTCGTGCACCAGCGCCAAGAAGCCGTCGGTGCGCGCCACGAAATCGGTCTCGCAGTTGACCTCGAGCAGCACGCCGATCTTGCCGCCGGCGTGGATGTACGAGTGGACCACCCCCATCGAGGCGGCGCGCGCCGACTTTTTCTGCGCGCTGGCCAGACCCTTCTGGCGCAGCCAGTCGACCGCCTTCTCCACATCGCCCTCGGTCGCGACCAGGGCGTTCTTGCAGTCCATCATGCCGGCGCCGGTCTTGGTGCGCAGTTCCGACGTCATCTTAGCCGTGACTTCCATGACTCGCTCCTACCTTTCAGCTCCCGGCGCACCTCAGCGCCGGGCTCGCTCTTCAGTGATCGGTGTGCGGGTGCAACTCAGACCGCGACCTCGGGCGCCTTGTGCACGTCGCCGTCGCTCTCGTCGCCGCTGTCACCGTTGGACTTCTCGGCCTTGGCCGTGCGCTTGACCACCTCGACCTTGGGGCCGCGGCCGCTGCGCGCCCGCTCCGGCGTCGGCTCGGGCTTGGGGCCCTCGTCGCCCTTGAGGTCGGCGCGCGCGGCAAAGCGCTGGCCACCCTCGATGCAGGCGTCGGCGATCTTGCTGGCGAACAGCCGGATCGAGCGAATGGCGTCGTCGTTGCCCGGGATCACGAAGTCGATACCCTCGGGATCGCAGTTGGTGTCGACGAGCGCGACGATCGGGATGCGCAGTCGGCGCGCCTCGAGCACGGCGATGTGCTCCTTCTTGGGGTCGACGATGAACACCGCACCGGGCACGCGGGCCAAGTCGCGGATGCCGATCAGGTTCTTCTCCAGCTTGATCTTCTCGCGCGAGAGCTGCAGCACCTCTTTCTTGGGCAGCCGCTCGAAGGTGCCGTCGCTGGCCATCTTGTCGATCGATTTGAGCCGCTCGACCGAGGCTTTGATCGTCTTGAAGTTGGTCAGCATGCCGCCGAGCCAGCGGTTGTGCACGTAGAACTGGCCCGCCCGCGTCGACTCCTCGATGATCGCGTCCTGCGCCTGCTTCTTGGTGCCGACGAACAGCACCTTGTCGCCCCGCTCGGTCAGCTTGAGGATGAAGTCGAACGCGCGCTGGAAGCACCCGACCGTCTGCTGCAGATCGACAATGTAGATGCCGTTGCGCGCACCGAAGATAAACGGCTTCATCTTCGGGTTCCAACGCTTGGTCTGGTGTCCAAAGTGGACACCCGCTTCGAGCAATTGCTTGATTCCGATGACGCCCATCTGAGACTCCTGGGGTTGTGTCCTCCACGCCGTGAGCAGCTCCCGCCACTGGTCGGTTGATCCGCCAGGGCACCCCAGAGCCGCCGTTTCGAGGCGTGTGCGGTTCGCAGCTTTGTGCCGCGTTTGGGGGGCTGTGTAGCAAAGCCAGCAGCCCCTGGCAAGCTGTGCCTTGCGCGACCACCTGCGCTGCACTATAAGAGACAGCCGGACTGTTCGAGATTGCTGGGGATCTGAGGTTTAAAAATGGCTCGCGTCACCGTCGAAGATTGCCTTGATACCGTCGACAATCGGTTTGCCCTGGTGCTGCTGGCCACCGGCCGCGCCCGTCAGCTGATGAAGGGTGCCCGCCCGCTGGTCGACACGCCCAAGAACAAAGAGCCGGTGCTGGCGCTGCGCGAGATCGCGGCCGGCAAGGTCCGGTTCGACAAGAGCGTTGGCGAGGTGCTGTCGACGCCGGTCAACAAGCTGCGTGCTCAGTACGACATCGTCGAGCAGGTCTGATCCCGATCGCTTCACCGCGCGCAAAGAAGAGCTTCGGCCAGCATTTTCTACACGACGCTCGAGTGCTCGAAGCGATCGCGGCTGTGTGCCGCGCGTCGACGGGCGCAATCACCATCGAACTCGGTGCCGGCACCGGCAACCTGACAGATCATCTCGCCAGCAACGGCGGCCGGGTCTTCGCGGTCGAGCGCGACCGCGATCTGGTGGCCCTGCTGCGCACCAAGTACGCTGGCCGTGACGACGTCGTGGTGGTCGAGGCTGACGCCAAGGCGATCGATCCGCCGGCACTCGCCGCGGGCGCACCCTACGTGCTTTGCGGCAACATCCCGTACCACCTGTCGGCACCGCTGCTCGGGCTGGCGCTCGACTGCGCGGCGTCGGCGGAGCGCGTGGTCTACTTGCTTCAGCTGGAGCTGGCGGCGCGGCTGGCAGCGTGCGCCGGGACCCGCGCCTGCGGCGCGCTGTCGGTGCTGTTACAGCAGCGCTTTGACGTCCGCATCGCGCGCCAGGTTGGCCGCGGTGCCTTTGTGCCGGCGCCGCGCGTCGACTCCGCGCTGTTGCTCATGCAGCCGCAGCGACCGGTCCGCTACCCGATCGACGACGGCGGACGATTGAGCGAGCTGGTACACGCGGGGTTCGGTCAGCGGCGCAAGCAGCTGGCCAATTCGCTGCGTGGCTGTTTTGACGACGTCGCTGTGGCCTGCGTTGCCGCTGGTGTCGATCCCCGGCGGCGGGCCGAGAGCTTGACCGTGGCAGAGTGGGTCGGGCTGAGCAGAGTCGAAATGCAGAGCTAGGCAGAAGCGGCCATCTCGCGCTCGATGGTGTCGACGAACAACAAGTACGAGACTGCCGACCCCACGTCGTGTGCCAGCGTTTGCTCATGCTCGAGCAGGCCGATGATCTCGAACACGACAGCTTCCAACGTCATCGGTACTTCGTTCGACTTGAGCTCGGGGTTCATGGGCCACCTCGCGGTCTCGACTGGCTGCCCGGCATAAAAGCATTAAGCGTACCAGCCGCTCGATCTGCCGAACGGGCGCGCAAAAGGACGCAGAAATCGCGCCCTGAGCCCGTAGCCGCAACCGCGGTCAAGCCGCAAGGTGATTGCCGTCACGCGAATTTTTCGTATGCGACCAGCAGGTCGCAGAATTTTGAGTATCAGTCTGCGCGATCAGCGCCGCCGGTCGTCTGGTGGATCAATAGCCCCGCCGCTTGGCGGTTTTGATCAACTGCGACATGTTTCGATCGAGGTAGGTCTTGAAAGCACCGCGATCGACACCGAGCGCAAGCAGGGTCTCCTCGAAGACCTGGTCGAATCCGCGACCGCCGCTGCGCTTGAGCTCCATCGCGACCTTGAGCATCGCGACAGCGTAGAGGTCGTCGTCCGGCGTTGCGACGCGGGCTCGCGCTACCTGCGTTTTTGTCACGACTTTACTGGCTTTTTCAGACATCAGGTGCGCCGTCTTGCAAGTGATATCGTCACTACCCTAGACTGCCGTACATGTTTAGTCAACTGCGTCCCGAATCCGCGGCCGATGGATTCGAATCCGACTCACCCACAAGCCCCCGTTGTCGCCTGACACTGCGGCGCGTACCTGGCAAAGATGTTCGATCTCCACCGCTTGTCGCTCCTATAAAAAAAATGTACATTGCAGCCGAGATCAACCAACCCGGGGGAAGGAAACAGGCAACGTCAAAAAGCGGGAAGCTCTGCTCTCGACTTGACGCCAGCGTTGCCGAAGCTGGGAAACCAGACCAACGAGGTAAACCGATGAAGAAGGTTACCATCAACGAGATCGTCGCAAAAAAGCGACGCGGTGAACGGCTGGTCGCTCTCACCGCCTACGACGCAACATTCGCCCGCCTGATCGATGATGCCGGAGTCGACATCATCTTGGTTGGTGACAGCCTTGGTATGGTCATCCAGGGTCAGGCCAACACGCTGCCGGTCACGCTCGACGACATCATCTACCACACCCGAGCCGTGGCTCGAGGCTGCAACCACGCCCACGTGGTCGCCGACATGCCTTTCATGACCTACCAGGCGAGCGTCGAAGATGCCGTGCGCAATGCTGGCCGCTTGCTGGCCGAGGCCGGCGCCGAGTCGGTCAAGCTCGAAGGCGGCAGCGAGGTCGCAGCCACAGTGCAGCGGATGGTTCAGGCCGGCATTCCAGTGATGGGCCACGTCGGGCTGACGCCACAGTCCGTGCACGCTTTGGGTGGCTTCGTGGTTCAGGGCAAGACCGATGCCGATGCGCAGCGCGTGCTCGACGACGCGCGCCGGCTCGAGGACGCGGGTTGCTATGCGATCGTGGTCGAGAGCGTGCCGGCGCTGGTGGCCGAGGCGATCACGCGCGCGCTGACGATCCCGACCATCGGCATCGGCGCTGGCCCGGACTGCGATGGCCAGGTGCTGGTTATTTACGACCTGATCGGGCTGAATCCGGCGTTCAAACCGCGCTTCGTCAAACGTTACGCGGAGCTGGGTGCCGCCGTGCAAAATGCCGTGGCCAGCTACGCCGACGAGGTCCGGCGCGGCGTCTTCCCGGACGCCAGCCACGCCTTCGAATCCAAGCTGCTGACCCGCGTGCCGGTCCCAGCCGACGACACCGAGGCCGAGGTGCTGGCGCTGTACGGCACCGTGCGCTGAGATGGCGCACGACCGCCACGCCAAGGACGACCCCGACGTCCACAACGTCTGCGTCAACCGGCGCGCACGCCACGACTACGCCATCGACGAGACCTTCGAGGCGGGACTGGTGCTGGTCGGCACCGAGGTCAAGAGTCTGCGCGCGGCCACGGTCCAGCTCAAGGACGCCCATGGTGTCGTCGACCACGGCGAGGTCTTTCTGGTCGGTTGCCACATCAGCCCATACGACAAGGGGCACACCTTCAACCACGACCCGGAACGCACGCGCAAGCTGCTGCTCAACCAGCGCGAGATCAAACGCATCAGCATCCGGGTGCTGGAGCGCGGCTACACACTGATCCCGCTGCGTATCTACTTTCGAAAGCACCTGGCCAAGGTCGAGATCGCGCTCGCCCGCGGCAAGGCGCAACACGATCGGCGGGACGCGATCAAAAAACGAGACGTGGCGCGCGAGCTGCAACGCGAGCGCTGAGCCGGCTCACTCGGCGCGCGGCCGCACCAGATCCCAGGTGATCAGGCCGCCACCGATCAACGCCACCACGGCGCCGACCGCGGAGAGTGGAATGGCCAGGTTCCAGGCGACGTAGTTCTGGTCGTAGAGATTCTTGTAGTCGGCCGCGAACTCGGGCTTGGGATCCTGCTTGCCGGTCTCCCCGCGCGGCTCGAGCATCGACGACATCTGCAGGTAGTTGATAGCAAACAGACCAAAGGCCGCACCGCCCGCCGCCAGCGCCAGGCCACCAGCTGCGGCGGCCGCGATGCCACTGGTCATGAACAGCGACGGGCCACGCTTGGCCATGACCACGGGTTGGGTGGCCGGTTCGGTGACGATCGTCGGGGGCGTCTCGATCTTGGCGTCGAGGATGGTGCCCTTGAGCGACAGATTGACCAGCGTCAGCCGGCCAAAAGCCACCTCGACCGGCCGGGCGAACTCCTGGGCGCCGCTGAGCACGATGCGCAGTTGATGCGGGCCAGGCTGGAGATTGCTGATGGTGCCGAGCGGCGTGGTGCCCGCCTCGACGCCATCGACATAGACCTTGGCGCCGACCCGTTCGAACCTCACCTCGAGCGAGCCGAGGTATTGCTCGGGCACGATCAACCGGGTCGCTGCGACGCGCACGCCTTCGATCAGCACCGCCTCGTCGCCGGCCAGGGTCTGGGTGTGGCGCCGCTCCTCGCTGCGGGTGCGCACGTCGATCAGCTTGAGGTCGAGTACGTGGGACTGGCCCAGCGTGGCCACCGTGCCGAACACCATCTTCTCGACGCCGCACACGCCACCGCGCTTGGCCAGGCAGCTGACGTCGTCGCCGCAGCGGTCGGCCTCGACCGGGCACTCCTTGTAACCGACCCCGCGCAACCGCGGCACCTCGTGCCTCAAGATCGCCTCCAGCCGGTTGACGATCTCCTGGTCGCTGCCCAGCGACTTGAGGGGCTCGATGGCGACGCTGCGATTGCCCGACGGTGCCACGCTGGCGATGGCACTGCAGACGAATGTCAGCAACAGTGACGACGGCATGTCAACCTCGCGGACGTGATCGTGATGCAACGAACGCGTGCTGGCCCATTGTATCGATTTTTTGATTTGGCGATAGTGTGCCGAACCCCGGGCGGACTAAACGGCAGCGCCGGCGCCGGCACTGCTAGCGCGCCGCCATTTGGCTTTGGTATGCTCGGCGCTTGCCCGGCCACCTGATCGCGGCGGCCGGGCCATGGGATGGGGGAATGGAGATCAAGATGGTGCGCCCTTGCATCGCAGGGCTGGCGCTGTTGCTCGTCGCACTTCCGGCATCCGCTTACAAAGTGATCCAGGAAGGCAAGAAGTGGGACCTCGACCTGGGACCGGTCGGCTACAAGATCGATCCGGCCGCGAGTGGTGACGTCAGCGACGGCTCGGACGTCACCGCCATCGCGAACAGCTTTCACAACTGGGGCTGCGTGTATTGCGGGTCGTCCTTCAACGGCCTCAAGTTTTACTACGATGGTGATGCGCCCGAACGCGTGGTCGAGTCGGACGGCAACAACACCATCCTCTGGATCAAAAGCGCGGCCGACTGGCCGCTCGGCGCGGGCACCTATTCGGCGTCGATCCTGGGCGTCAACACCAATGGCGGCGGTCCGGACGACTCGGACGTGATCTTCAACGGCATCGACTATGTCTGGTCGACCGACGATCCGATGTCCGGCAGCGCCGACGTCGAGTCGATCGCGCTCCACGAGCTGGGCCACTTTGTCGGCCTCGCCCATCCGTGCGAGGACGAGGCCAACCCCGACACCTGCACCCCGGCCGATCAATCCGTGATGTATCCGATGTGGGACGGAGCGCTCACCCGCACGCCGCGCCAGGATGACGTCGACGGCGTCTGCTATTTGTACCCGGCAAACCGATCGTGGTGCGACGGAGTCAAGGTGGTCGGCGAGAAGTGCGAGAAGGACTGCGATTGCGAAGAGGGTGCGCGTTGCCTGCTGGGCGAGACCGGTGAGCGTTTTTGCTCCTGGACCTGCGAGAGCGAGAGCGCGCGCTGCCCGCGCAACATGAGGTGCGTGCTCGGCCCCAAGTCCAATCAGGACGGACCGGCGCCCGGCGTCTGCATGCGCATCCAGGATCCGAGCAATCTGCCGCCCGCTTCGATCTGCGACCGGCCAACCCAGTGCGCCAGCAACAATTGCAGCGTGGTGCCGGCGCTGGGCACCTGGGTCTGCATCCAGGCGTGCACCGGGGACGAGCAGTGTCCGTCCGGCTGGACCTGCAACTCGGCGCGCTGCGTGATGGTCGATCGCGGCGTGCCCTGCCCCGATCCCGACGACAAGGGGTGTGACTGCAGTGCGACCGCCGCAACGGTGCCACTTTTCGGTCTGGCCCTGGTCGGTGCGCTCGCGCTGCTGCGCCGCCGCCCGCGCAGCAGCTGGCTGCTCGCCGCAGTATTGGTGGTCGGTGCGTTGCCGGCGCGCGCCACCGTCATTGCACCGATGGACCTGCCGCGCATGATCCAGCTTTCGGACGCGATCGTGCACGGCCGGGTGATCGAGGTGACGACCTGGGAGAGCAGCCCGCGAGGCATGATCTTCACCGTGGTCGAGCTGGCTGTCATCGACACCGTCAAGGGCGATGCGCGACCGGGCGCGCGTGTTCAGATCTACGTCGCCGGTGGCACCTATGGCGAGCGCACGACCATCGTGCCCGGCGCCAGTCGGTTTGCCGTGGGCGAGGAGGTCGTGCTGTTCCTCGACCGCTGGCGCGACAAGCTGGTGCCGGTGGCGGTCGGTGCCGGCAAGCTGTTGGTCGACCGATCGCGTGCTGGCGGGCCGTTTGTGCGCGACCCCGGGACGACGGTGCCGGTCTACTTTGTCGACGCGGCGGGCCGCGCCGAGCTTGGCCGTGCCGATCGCTTGCCGGACCGGCCGCTCGAGGGATTTTTGCGCGAGCTGCGCGCGCGCGTCGATGCCACCACCGGAGGTGAACGCCCATGATGACCACGACTCGTTTTCGCCTGTTCTTGTGCGCGGCCGGCCTTGGCATGCTGCTCGCCACGCCGGCAACAGCTACCCTGGTCCAGGTGGTCGGTCTCGAGCAGATGGCGCGCGAATCCGACGTCGTCGTGCACGCCCGCGTCGGCGCGCAGCAGGTCACCTGGGACAAGGACCACCAGCGCGTACTGACGCTGACCAGCATCGAGGTGCTCGACGGGGTCAAGGGCGCGCGCAAGGGCGACCGGATGACCATCTACCAGGTCGGCGGCACGCTCGACGGCGTCACTTTTCGCATCATCGGCGCGCTGCAGTTCGTGCCCGGCGAGCAGATGGTGTTCTTCGCCAAGCGTTTTGAGGACAAGCTGGTCAGCTACGGCATGGGCCTGGGCAAGTACAGCGTGACCGAACGCGACGGTCAGCTGCTGGCCGAGCCGGTCTATGGCGACGTCGCATTCGTCAAGCGCACAGCCGAAGGCGCGTTAGTGCCGGACACCGCACCGACCGCGAGCGCTCAGCCGCTGGCGGCGTTCCTGCGCAACGTCCGCGCGGTCGCCGGCAACGGAGGTGCGCGATGAAACGGTTGCTGCTGGTCGCGGTCGCCGCGGCCGCAATCGGGATCGCCACGCCGTCGTGGGCGCCACAGTACGAGTGCGGCTGGGTCATCACCAGTTTTGACAACCAGGGTTGCCCGCAGGGTTACCAGTACAACGACAGCTGCGGCTGTGGCGCCGACAATGCGCCGCGCTGGTACGGCGGACAGCTGGTGATGAAGGTCGAGAATGAGGGCGGCAACGGCGTCTCGGCGTCACAGTTTGCACAGGCCGGCCGCGAGTCAGCCGAGGCCTGGAGTGGTCTCACCGACTCCAACTTTCAGGTCGACGCGAGCACCACGCTGGCCGCCAACTCGAGCGCGCGCTGGGGCGACCACAACAACAATCAGGACGAACATGGGATCTTTTTTGTCTCGTCCGAGAGCGAGTGGCAGCAGGTGACCGGTTCGGGCGCAGGAGGCACGCTCGGCGTCACCGTGTCGCCATTCTGGGGCAACTGCGGCGCGCGCGAGTTCGTCGACAGCGACATCCTGATCAACGGCTTCGTGTACGGCGGTTGGACCTTTTCCAGCGTCAAGTCGACCATCATGCACGAGATGGGGCACTCGCTCGGTCTTGGCCACCCCTGCATGCTGGGTATGATCACCGGCAGCTGCAGCAACGAGTGCCAGGCGCTGATGGCGGCTTCAGGCGGCGAGTACAGCACACCGCAGCAGGACGACGCCAACGGTCTCAAGGCGCTCTACCCCGGCACGCCCGGCGGTCTCGGCTCGCAGTGCAGTGGCCCTGGCAACTGCAGCGCGGCACCGATCTGCGTCACCTACCAGGGGTTCAGCTACTGCACGCATACCTGCGGCACCTGCGAGACCGGCTACGAGTGCAAGGCGGTCAACAGCCAGAACGTTTGCGTGCGCAAGGGCGCGCCTGCCGTGGGCGACACCTGTACCGGCGTCTGCGAGAGCGGAGCGGTCTGCATCAGCACCAGCGGCAACACCGGCACTTGTTACAAGTCGTGCACGCCCGGCAGTAACCCGACCGGCTGCCAGACCGACTACAGCTGCGTCGAGTTGCAGGGCGGCGGCGGCGCCTGCTGGCCGCCTGGCACCCAGGCCGAAGGCCAGACCTGCGGCCAGCCAACGCCGGGCGACTGCGCAGGCGGACTGGTCTGCGTGGTGACGACGTCGGGCGCCACCACCGGGACCTGCTTTCGCAGCTGTGACGAGGTGCAGCCCGACTCGTGCGGCAGCGGCAAGCTGTGCGCGCCCTTGCAGGGCGGCGGCGGCATCTGCATGGCGGCGGCTCAGCCCAACGCCGACTGCGAGGTCACCGACTACATCTGCGTCAGCGGCTGGCAGTGCTCGCCGGCCGACAGCGGCCCCGCCACCTGCCACCGCGAGTGCACGCGTGGCCAGACCGACTCCTGCGGCCCGGGCGAGGTCTGCCAGGACTGGTTTGGCCAGGACAACACCTACTATTTCAGCACCTGCTACCCCGAGGGGAGCAAGCAAGAGGGCGAGGCCTGCGCCGGCATGGATTGCGCTGCCGGCCTGATCTGCGTCACGGTGGCGACATCGCGCACGGTCTGCCTGGTGCTCTGCAATCCCAGCGCGCCCAATTGCCCGCACGCCGGTCAGAGGTGCGATCCACTTTCCAACTCATCCGACGGCGTCTGTTTTCCGGCTGGCGGCAGCGGCGGCGACGGCGGCAGCGCGACCGATGGCGGCAGCAGTCGTGACGCCGGAGTGGTCAATCCGAACGGGGCCGGCTACCTGGCGGCGTGCGAGTCCGATGGCGAATGCAAGTGGGGCATCTGCCGCGGCGTCGGTGGCCGCGGCTCGATCTGCCTGATGCCGTGCGACCCGCGGCTGGGTCACTACGATTGCCCGGCCATCGAGAACAGCGGCTGCGTGCCCAACGATCCCGAGGGGCTCAACCTGGGCGGCCAGTGCCAGCCCGACGTGGCGGCCGGTGCGACTCTCGGCGTCGGCGACACCTGCAACGTGCAGACTGGATATCAACAGTGCACGAGCGGACTGTGCGAGAGCGGCATCTGCCTGATCGCCTGCAACAACGGCGGGTGCCCCAAGGACTTCCAGTGCGACACCTCTGAGTTCGCCAGCCCGGGCATCTGCCGGCCGCAGACCAAGGGACCGTGCTCGTGCACGGCGGCGGCCGACGACGACGTTGGCCGCCAGCTCGCGCTGTTGCTGCTCGCGTCGCTGGTCGTCATCGGCGCACGGCGGCGGGCCTAGGCGGACACACCATTGCGTACCGGTCGTCGCTGGTCGCCTGGCGACCGCGCCACCGCCTGGGCGATGGCCATCGCAGCGGCAGTCGCAGCGATGGCCCTGCTGACTCCGCTCGCCTTCGGGCTCTACTACTTTGGCCTCGATCTCACACGCGACGACCTCGGGCAGCTGTGTGCCATCCGGCAGCAACTCGCTGCTGGCGATGGCCTTTGGCTTTCGCGCCTGCTCGGCAATGGAGCGGCATTGCTGGTCCGGCCAGACAGCCAACTGTTCTACCCGGTGCGCTGGCTGCAACTCGCCTTCTCGCCCGACCTCGGTGCCTCGATCGGTCCGATCCTACACCTGACGCTCGGCGCAGCGAGCGCGGCCTGGCTGGCGCGCAGCTTCCGGCTGCGGCCGGCAGCCGCGGCCGGCGCCGGCATCGCGTACGTTTTCACGGGCGTGGTGGTCGACCTGATGATCCATTCGCACTACGTCGTGGCAGTTGCGTGGCTCCCTCTGGCTTGGGCCGCCGCGAGACGTGGGCTCGTCCGCCACCGGCGGCGCGCGTCGTCGGTGTGGCTCGCGCCGGCACTGGGTGGGTTGCTGCTCGGCGGCGAGCCGCAGGCATTCGGTCTTGCGCTGGCACTGGTCGTGCTGGAGTGCGTCCGGTACACCGTTGCCAGCCGCGCGCAATGCTGGCGGCGACTGTGGCCGGTTGTCATGTCCGTCGTCGCAGGCAGCGCCTTCGGGTCGCTGTTGTTGGTGCCCGCGCTCGCTGAGGCGCGTCTATCTGGCCGCACCGGATTGCTTTCGATCGACCGCGTGCTGGCGTGGTCGTTTGGACCGGAGCTGTGGCCGGCGGCATTGCTGCCAACCTCGATCTTCGCGCAGTTGGCCAAGCGCATCGGTGGTCCGGAGACCTTTGTCGCTCGCGACGCGGTGATGCACTGGAATGGAACGCCATACCTGGGTTGCGTGCTGCTGGTCGCCGCCAGCACGGCCCTGTCCCTGAGGCGCGCGCGCTGGCCGCTGATCGTCGCCGCCACCGGCCTGCTGCTGGCAGTGGGTGCCGCCACGCCGGTGATGCCCGCGCTGTTGCATGTGCTGCCGCCGCTGCGTCTGTTTCGCTACCCCGAGAAATACTTGATCGTGACGGCGCTCGCGCTCACGCTGGCCGCTGCGATCGCCATCGATCGTGTGCTGCGCCAACGCCGCCGCAGCGCAGGATTCGCCGCCGCCTGCGCCACGGCCGCACTCGCGTTGGTCGCGTTTTCGGCGCTGATCTTCTTTAACCGCGCTGCGGTCGACGATCTCGCGTGGTGGTCGACCGACGACCCGGCGAGCGTGGTGCCGACGGTCTCCAACCAGCTACTGCGCGCATCCGTGGCCTGCCTGGCGCTGCTCGCCTTGTCGGCCGCGATCGCGCTTGGTCGACCGCGCTACCGGCCGTTGTTGCTGGTCGTCGTCGTGGCGGACCTCGCGACCGCTGCGTTGCGCCAGGTGGAAGTCGGGCCCTCGCTCGCCGACCTCGCGTCGCCGCTGCGCAATCTGGCAGCCGCCGACCCCGCTGCGCCGCCGGTGCTATGCACCATCAACCGGTACGAGATCATGCGCGGGCATCTGCCCGGAGCCAACGACGCCTGGCTGACAATGGCGGTCTGGCGACTGGCCGCGTCGCCGTGTCTCAACGGCTGCGATGCACTGATCTCGGCGAACCCGTACTCGCCACTGCAGACCGAGCTGAACAACCGGCTGTTTGACGCCTTCAATCAACTGCAGGTGGCGCCGGCGCGCGCACTCGGCTGCACCCACCTGGTGGTCGATGTGGAGTGGTCCGATCCGGCGCTGCAGCCGGTCGCGGTCTCGCGCCGCGAGGCCGCGGCCTCCTCGTTCGATCGACTGATCCGGGTCTACCGGATCGTCGATCCGATCCCCGCCGTCTTCATCGCCGCTGGCGCCACGCTGGCGCCCTCGGCGGATGTCGCCTTCGATCGCCTGCTGGCGAATACTGACCCGGCGAGCGCGCTCGCCGTGATCGACGATCCGTTGCACCGACTGCCTGCCGCTGCAGAGCTGCCGATTGCCAGCAGCGCGACCGTGGTCGACGCCGAGTGGCGAAGCAGTCGCTCGGTGACCGTGCGCGTCAGTGGCCAGGGCGGTGCGGTGGTCGGTCTGCGCACGGCGTTTCAGGTAGGATGGCGCGCGCAGCAGGCGGGCCGGCCGCTGCCCGTGGTGCGCGCTGCTGGCCAGCACCTCGCGGCTGTCGTCGCTGACATCAATGGTGGCGAGATCGCTTTCGAGTACTGGCCACCGGGACTGGGCTGGGGGATGGCCGGTGCCGGAGGCGGCATCCTTCTTCAGTTGCTGCTGGTCATGGCCCCGCGTAAACCGAATAGAGGGGAACGCCGTCGATGCGCTTCTCGTAGACGACGGCGCTGCGCGCATAGTGCGTCGCCAGGTCTGGATAGGTCGCCCAGCGACGTTCGTGCGTCAACACCTGATAGGTGGCGCTGCTGTTGCCCGTGACGTTGATGTCGTTGCGCAGATAGCCGTCGCGCGCCAGCCAGCGATAGGTCTTGAGGTACTCCTTGTTGTTGGGTTCGAAATGGACGGTCGCCGACTGCGGCGCGTTGGCGTTGAACCAGGCCGCCAGCTCCTTGTCGGCGACGTCGTAGTACTGCCGCTCGAACCCGATGGCGGTGGCGCCACGCAACCCGCCGACGCCAGCGCTGTAGTAGGACAGCTCGAACGGATGGCTGGCCAGCGTCACCGCTGCCGCCGGCGCCAGCACCAGCACCCCGAGCGCGACCTGCACCAGATCGCGGCGTGCGACCAGCCGCGGCACCAGCCGCAGCACGGCGTCGACTGCGATGTCGACACCGGCGGCGACCAGCAGCGCGATGAACGGGAAAAGCGGCAGGAACAGCTTGACGCCGCCGTACTTGGGCGAGCCGAGAAAGGCCACCGTGCCGATGGTGGTAAAGGCATGCAGCAGCACGTAAAGCGCGTGGCCGCCCTCCTCGGCCGCGCCAGCTGCGGCTGGTCGCGCACAGAAGAAATCGCGCAAGCCGCGCAGACCGAACAGGCCGGCCACAGCCGCCGCGATCAGGATCAACGGCGTCGTGACAAAGGCCATCACGAACGGCGCGTGCCACGGGGCAAACGGCTGCTCGTACAGTCGTCCCAGGTAATAGAAGTAAATCGGGTAGTGGTTGAGGTGGTAGGCGATGTACTCGCCCAACCGCTTGATGGTGTCGAACCAGAGCCGCGGCCACAGCGCGACGAACAGCAGCGGTCCGACGATCAGCATCGACAGCAGTCCAAGCGGGATGGCAGGCAGCGCGAAATGGCCGGGCTCAGGCCGGGCGAAGGCGCGCCAGCGCTCGACCAGGGCGAACACCACGATCGGCAGCAGCGCGAATGGCGCGTTGAGCTTGGTCAACAGCGCCAGTCCGAACACGACGCCGGCGAACGCAGCCCAGCGCGCCGAGCGCCGGCTCCGCCAAAAGGCGTATGCCGTCGCGAAGTAGAGGCAGGCGACCGGCACATCGAGCGTGGCGACGTGCGCGTGAAAGAAAAAGCGTGGCATCGAGAATAGCGCGACCACCGCGACCACCGCCGCCAGCGGCCCGCGCCAGGCGTGGGCGAACAGCGCCAGCATGAAGGCAAGCGCCGTCGCCAGCAGCACCACACCCATCCGCGCCGCATCCAGCGCCGGCAGCAGGTGGGTCCACTGGTGAAACAGAAAGTAGCAAACGCCCATCACCCACTTGGCAAAGGGCGGGTGCTCGTGATTCTGGTCGAATGCCCGGTCGACCTCGGCCCGGGTCAGCGCGCGCAGGTCCAGCGTCAGCACGCGACCGGTGTGACTGGCATAGGCGATGCCAGCCGGCGCATAGAAGTCGTCGTCGTCGGTGATACCGGTCGAGCGCAGCGTGCTGGTGAGCAGCACGAACACGAACAGCGTCAGCGTCAGCGCGACGAGCATCCGGCCACGGTCGGCCAGTAGCCAGAACCAGCAGCGGTCGAGCAACCGGCGCATCATGGTGCGGACCTCGACGCCGCCTGGGACGCTGCCGGCTGTGAAGATGATTGCGGCAGCTTGAGCACAGGCGCGACCGGGGTCGGCCCGCGCTCGGCGACCGCATCGAGGCAGAAATGGCGCGCACCGTCCTGGGTCACGCTGACCACGAAACGCAATTTCTCGCTCGCTGGCTCGCCCAGCGCCACCAGTTGCTCGTTGTAGCCAGGCTGATTGGGTTGCACGTAGCTGCCCAGCTTGCGGTCACCGGCAAACAGCTCAAGCGTCACCGGCTGGCCATCGGGCGCGCCGACCGCGCTGTCGGCCAGTCCGTAGAACAGCCGGATCCGGCTGGCGGACAGCGGCCACGGCGCATCGATGATGATGCGGCCACCGCTGATCGGGTGAGCCCACAGGCAGTGCCGGTTCTGGCCACCGATGACCAGGTCGTGCGGGCCGACGTGGTTCCACTCGGGCAGCGACGGACAGCGATGGGTCGGTCCGTTCGGATCGAGGTCGCTGCAGACGATGGTGCGGCCGCCCACCTCGACCTGGACCTGCAGCGCGGCCACGTCGCCCAGCAACAACGACCGGTCGCCACGACCGGTGGCAGCACTGACCGGGGTGCCGTACAGATCGACCGCCAGGTCGGCCACGGCAAATCGATCGATCGGACTCAGCGTCGAAAACGCGCCCGGACCCGGGCTCCAGCCGACACGCACCAGTGCCAGCGCGCCGGTCGGCAAGCCAGCCTGGACCGGCGCCGCAAGCCGCACATCGAGCTTGGGGCGCGCCTGCCGCAGCAGGCTGGCGACGTCGTCGCGCCAGGGAGGGTGGATGACGACTGTGCGGCCAGCCGCGCGCTGATCAAGTTGCTGGGCGAGCTGCTCGACGGTCTGAACGTCAACCGGCGCGTCGTGGCTGCAACCGCGCACCAGCAGCGACCAGACCACGGCGATTGCCAGCACGGCGAGCACCGCGATCGCGCGCCAGCGCGCCAGCGGAGGAGTTTCCGTCGTGAAATTCGGCACACTAGACATGCGGTGGGAACTTGCGGCCGGTCAGCAGATCGTCGCCCGACTCGGCGCCGTCCTGGCTGCGCTCGGTGCCGTTTTCGCTGAGCAGCAGCGTCGGCTCGCCCGGCGCGCTGCCGATGACCGGGAAGAATTCGGGCGCTTCGGCCTGGAACGCCTCGGCGTTTCGAAAGAAGTGGTCCTCCTGCAGAATGCGCGGGCTCTCGTCATTGCGATAGACGATGGTCTGGCTGCGGTCGATGATGAAGGCGTTGAAGACCGACCGGTAGTGACAGCGGCTCTCGTAGATCGCGTTGTCGCCGCGCACCGCCCGCACCTGGCGCACGAACAGCGTGCCCTGCGGCTCGCGCAGCAGCAGCAGGTGCGCACTCTGGTCGTTGTTGTGGGCGAACCGGCCGCGCCGCCACGGCTCGAGACCGGTCTCTGTGGTGTCGACGAAATCGCCAGCGCCGGCACCGTGCCAGGCATCGAGCAGCATGCGCTGCGCCAGCACCAGGTTGTGCGGCAAGTAGTGCGGTGGCCGCATCAAGCCGGTGCGACCGACGAAGTCGGCGCTCCACTCCTCGCCCACGTGGTGCCTGAAGTAGTAGACGCCGCCGATGTAGACGCCGCGCAGACGGTAGCTCTGCTGCAGCCGCACGTTGTTGAGTGAGCGCCGGGTCGACGCCAGCAACAGCGAGTCGCGCTTGCCCAGCAGCGGAATCGGCCCCCACAGCACGCGGATGCCGATGTGGTAGGCCATGAACGGGTCGCCGCTGATCTGGATCGGCACCGAGCGCGGTTTGTGATCGAGCGACATGTAGTCGATCTCGATCTCCTCGCCCTCCTTGATGGCGACCTGGTTCTCGGGCTCGAGAAAGATCATCTTGCCGCCGCCGGCCATGGTGCCGACGCCAAAGCCGGTGACGTGCAACAGGCGCGCGATGATGCCGGTGACGATCGCCTCGGTGAAACCGCTGACGCCGCGCAGGTTGATCAACCGCGGCCCGGCACCGGCGCGCCGGCGCATGGGCGGGATCACGACCAGTGAGCTTTGGCCAGCCCAGCTGGTCGGATCGGTCGTGGTGACCGAGGCGACACCGGCGATGAAAGTGCGGTTGGTGTAGAGACCCTCGGCCAACTGCGCCTCGATGAACGACTTTTGTTGACCAGCCGCATCGCGCGAGACCACGCGCACCAGGGTCGAGCCGAAGATACCCTCGCGGATCACCACCTGCGGGATGCGCTTGAGGTAGCCGATCATCCCCTTGGTCTTGCTGGTCAGATCCGCCGTGAAGAAGTGGCCGCCGCCCGGACCGACGACGACGTGGCTGGAGATGCGTGACCAGGCGCCGTCGAGCTGCACCACGCTCAGTCGCGCCGGCACCACCACACTGTCATGCAGGAAGTAATTGACGAAGGCGCGGGTGACTCGTTGCTCCCACCAGCGCCGCCAGGGCGCCATCCAGGGCAGCTTGCCGAGCAGACCGGCCCACATCGCGTAGCCCCAGCCGGGCACCCCCGCGAACACCGCGTTGTCAGCAGCGGTGCCGGCCGGGAACGGGCAGATGCTGCGCACAAACGGGTACAGCCCCTTGAACGTGCTCTCGCGGCTGGCGGTCGATAGCGCGGTCAGGTCGAACCCGTGCGGCCGCATCACCACCTTGTGCGGCAACAACGTGGCCAGGATCGCGAGCGCCAGGTACAGGTCGTCGCGATCGCGCCGCGCCCGCCGCAGGATGCGCGCGACCGGCCGGTGAGCGGTGATGTCGTCCTCGAGCCGCTGGCGCAGCAGCCAGATGGTGCGGATGGTCTCCTCGCTCGGATCGAGCGCCGAGCCGTCGGGCACATGCTTGAAGAAGGTGGCGCGGTACGAGGGAGGCAGCGACTCGAGGTCCTGTTCGGTCACCGCGCTGCAGTCGATGGTGCCCGGGCGATAGGCGACCAGATCGGGGTAGAACGCCCAGTAGACCGCGATCATCAGGTGGTGGTCGACGCTGCCATCGCCACTGACGATGATGACGTCGATCGGCTTGCCCTCGGCGGCCAGGTGCTGGAAGGCGTCGCGAATTCCCTCGACCGAATGCACGCGGTCGGCCTGGGTGTCGACCCGGGTGACACCGTAGCCGGCGTCGCGCAGCGCCGTGAACAGGTTGCGCGGCACCTTGTAGGTCTTGCCGGGGTGCATCACCACCAGCACGTTGCCGGGCGAGCGGTCCTGGTGGATCGACGCCCGCACATAGAACTCGAGCTGGTCGGGTGTCAGATCCGATGAGGCCGCCGGCGGTGGCGGCGCATTGACCAGGCTGGTGACGCCCGGCAGCGGGGTCATCTTGTTTTCGAAGGCCGGTGCAGACGAGCCCGGATCCTCCCGCTGGGGGAAGCTCCCGTGGTCGTTGCGCGCCGACTCGTCGCCCATCGACCAAATCTAGCCAAGCCGGCGCGCCGTGTCGATTGTCGATATGACCGTCCACGGGAACTTTTTTTAGCGCGGCAGGTCTATTACTATGCCGGTGCAAGAGCGAGGGGACCCCATTGGCTCCAGCCGCCTCCGAGAACTCCGTGTCAACAACCCCGCGCCCGGTTGCGACCGGTGAGACGAGCACGCCCGCGGTGGCCACCGCGGAGACCGCGGTGCTGGGTGCTGGTCGCACGCCGCTGGCCGAACCAGACCCATACGCCGAGCTGGCGCAGCGCGCGGTCGCGGGCGATGTCGCCGCGTTCGAGCAGATCGTGCGTGCCTTTGGCGACCGGGTCCGTTCGATCGCGCTACGCATGCTGGGTGATGCGTCCGAGGCCGACGACCTGGCACAGGAAGTGTTCATCGCGGTCTACCGGTCGCTCGGGCAGTTCCGCGGCGAAGCCAAGCTGGCGACCTGGATCCTGCGCATCGCCCGCAACCACTGCCTCAACCGCATCAAGTCGCGCCACCGCCGCAGCCATGGCAGCGAGCGCCTGCAAAATGCCGCCAACGCCCTGGGCGTGCTGCCGGGCGTGATCGACACGCCGCGCGGCCCCGAGAGCAATGCCATCTCCAACGAGATCCGGCTTGAGGTCGAGGCGGCCATCGCCGAGCTACCGCCAAAGATGCGCTGGCTCGTGGTGCTGCGCGACGTCGAGGGGCTAAGTTACGAGGAGATCGCCGAGGCCGCCAACCTGCACGTGGGGACGGTCAAGTCACGGCTGCACCGGGCGCGCGAACGCCTGGCCGACCGACTTGGCTGGCTGGTCAAGCGAACGGCGACGAGGGACGGGTCATGACGACGAGCGACAAGAAAATGCGCAAGTTCTTCTCCGAGCGCTACGACGAGCAGCTCGAGGGGACCGCCGCGCGGGCCTTCGATCACGCGGTGCACGGCGATCCCGAGCTCGCCGCCGAGTACCAGCAGTTTGCCGAGGTGGTGGACTTGCTGCACCGGTTGCCAGCCCCTCGCCACGACCCCGATTTCGTGCGCAAGGTGGCAGCGCGCATCCAGCAGCGGCGCATCGGGCAGCGGCGATCGCGCTCGCAGCGTTTTGGCCTGTCGCTGGCCAGTACCGTCGTCACCGGTGCCGCGCTGATCCTGGTCGTCAGCATCGTGGTCGCGACGCATCCGGTCGGCATCGAGCTGGACACCATCGCGCCGGCTCCAGCCGCGGCGGCGATCGAGGCGCCGGTGCTGCTGGCCAGCGTCGACACGTCGGACAACCAGTTGGCGGCACTGCTCGGTCAGGCGTTTCAGGACGGCCTGGTGCGCGCCGTGGCCCAGCGCCCCGATGCGAGCGGTTTTGCGATCGAGGTCGATGAGCTCAAGCTGGCTACCTTTTTGCGCTGGCTGGGCAAGCACAGCACCTTGCATATCGGCCGCGGCCAGCTCCCCGCGGGCGGCCGGGCACTCGAGATCAAGATCAACCTCGCCCCGGCGCTGTAGCGCCCAGCCGTCGGTTGCACGGCCTTTCGATTCCCGGTATCTGTCGCGCTGACCGAGGTCCGCGCCGATGTCCACCCCGAGCGAGCCAGCCCTGCCGTCCGCGCGCGAACCAACAGCGCGACCGGTCACCCGCATCGCACCGGCGCGCGGCTGGATCCCGCTCGATCTGCAGCAACTCTGGGTGTACCGCGAGTTGCTGCTGTTCCTGGCCTGGCGCGACGTCTCGATCCGCTACAAGCAGACCGTGCTCGGCGCGACCTGGTCCATCATCCAACCGCTGTTCGCAATGGTTGTGTTCTCGCTGTTCTTCGGCCGGCTCGCCAAGGTCCCGTCGGACGGGGTGCCCTACCCGGTCTTCAGCTACTGCGCGCTGCTGCCGTGGACCTACTTCTCGACCGCACTGATCAGCTCTTCGAACAGCCTGGTCGGCAGCTCGCACCTGATCACCAAGGTGTATTTCCCGCGGCTGGTCATCCCGATCGCGAGCGTGCTGCCGGCGATGATTGACTTCGCGATCGCATTTGTCGTCCTGATTGGCATGCTGCTGTGGTACGGCATCGTGCCCACCATCGCCATCGTCTGGCTGCCGGCCTTTTTGCTGCTGGCGCTGATCACCGCCCTGGCGGTCGGCATGTGGATGTCCGCGCTCAATGTCGAGTACCGCGACATCCGTTACACGCTCAACTTCCTGGTGCAGTTCTGGATGTTCGCGTCGCCCGTGGTCTACTCGACCAGCATGGTACCCGAACGCTGGCGTGCGCTGTATGGCCTCAACCCGATGACCGGCGTCATCGAGGGCTTTCGCTGGGCGTTGCTGGGCACCGGCACGCGGCCAGGTCTTTACACTGCGGTCTCGGCCGCGGTGACCGTGCTGCTGCTGATCAGCGGCGCCTTCTACTTCAAGCGGATGGAGCGTTCGTTTGCCGACGTCGTCTGACAGCGCCATCAGCGTGCGCGGCCTGTCCAAGCGCTACCGTATCGGCGCCCGGGTCGGTCAATACAAGCGCTTCAGCGAGACCGTGACCGACCTGTTCACGGCGCCGCTGCGGCGATTGGCCAGCATGGGACGCCCGCCCTCCGTCGATGAGACGATCTGGGCGCTCAAGGATGTCTCGTTCGACATCCGGCCGGGAGAGGTGGTCGGCATCATCGGCCGCAACGGCGCCGGAAAAAGCACTCTGCTCAAGCTGCTCAACCGGATCACCGAGCCGACCGCCGGCGAGGCCGTCATCCACGGCCAGGTCGGCTCGCTGCTCGAGGTCGGCACCGGCTTTCACCCCGAGCTCACCGGTCGCGAGAACGTCTATCTCAACGGCGCCATCCTCGGCATGCGACGCCGCGAGATCGATCGCAAGTTCGACGAGATCGTGGCGTTTGCCGAGGTCGAGAAGTTCATCGACACGCCGGTCAAGCACTACTCGAGCGGCATGTACGTGCGGCTGGCGTTCGCGGTGGCGGCGCACCTGGAGACCGACATCCTGTTCGTCGACGAGGTGCTCGCGGTCGGCGATTCTCAGTTCCAGAAGAAGTGCCTGGGCAAGATGGGCGACGTCGCCAAGGTAGGGCGTACCGTGTTACTGGTCAGCCACCAGCTGGCCGCGATCGAGAACCTGTGCACCAGTGCTCTCGTGCTCAGCGCCGGCAGCCTGGCGCTGGCCGGGTCGACCCGGGAGGCTATCGAGTTCTACAGTCGCAGTGCCGTGAGCAACACAACCGGCCTCGACCAGCGCACCGATCGCCGCGGCAGCGGCCAGCTGCGGGTCATCGCCGTGAGCGTCGTCGACGAACACGGGCAGATCGTCCAGACCGTGCGGTCGGGCCAGGCGATCGCGATCCAGCTCCGATTCGAGGCGGCGGCCGAGCTGAAGTCGACCAACATCGTGGTCGGCATCCGGCTCGAGACCAGCACCGGCATCTCGGTCTTCACCCACCACAGCCGATTGACGCGGACCGACTTCGGGGTCCTGCCGCCGCGCGGCAGCTTTTTGTGTGCAATCGATCGGCTGCCGCTGCCGCCCGGAGCCTACGTCGTCACCTACTCGGTCTTTCGGGGCCAGGAATACCTCGACCGCCTGCCGGACGCGCTCGCGTTCGACGTTGTCGAGGGCGATTTCTTCGGCGGCGGCGAGTTGCCGGCGGCCTCCCACGGCGTGGCGCTGGTCGATGCCCAGTGGCGAGTCACAGCGGAGGACGCCCATGTCGCGCCCTAGCATGCGGCGACTGATCGCCGCGGCCAGCCGCCGCACCGCGGTCGGCCGCTGGGTGGCGGGGCAGTTGACGGTTCCGGGCACGCAGGAGGTGCTGCGGGCCGAGTGGCACTGGTACATCGACCGCGTCGGCCCGGGCATGACCGTGTTCGACATCGGCGCCAACGACGGGCTCAACAGCATCTTGTTCTCGAATCTGGTAGGAGAAAGCGGTGCGGTCTGGGCCTTTGAACCCGGGCGCAACGCGTTCCGGCGGCTGCGTCGATCGATCGCGGCACAGCGCGCGGCAAACGTCCGACCGATCAAGGCGGCGGTTGCCGTACGCGAAGGTCGCGCCTGGTTGCACGTCTACGCCGAGGCGCACGATACCAAGAGCAGCCTGTTCGAGCGATCGGTGGCCGAGGTGCAGCAGACGCCGATCGGGGTCGAGCAGGTCCGGACGATCACCCTCGATCGCTTTTGCCGCAACCGGGCGATCGAACGGATCGACGTGCTCAAGATCGACGCCGAAGGCGCCGAGATGCAGGTGCTTCTCGGCGGCCGTGGCCTGCTGGAGGCGAAGCGCATCGGTTGCTGTCTGTTCGAGATCGGTCAGACCACCATCGATGCCGGTACCACGCCGCAGGCGATCTTCGAGTACCTGGCCCAACTCGGTTACCGGGTGGCGCCGCTGACCGGACCGCGCAGGTTGCTGGCTCGCCTGCGCGGCCAGCAACGGGTGCCGTTCCTGATGGTCGTTGCCGAGCCAGCATGATGACGACGATTCCACTGCACCCTGTTCCCGCCTGCGATCAGCACTGTCCTCGCGACGGTGCGCCGCTGCGCGCCCGCGGCTGGCTGATGCCCGGGATGCGCCAGCTCGCCGACCTCGAGTGCCCGCAGTGTCGCCGTCGCTACTACGGCGACCTGCCGACCGGCCACGGCCTCTACTACCCGGCGTTGCTCGACGCTGCCAGCGGCCAGGTGCGCGGTGAGGACCGGGCCCGCTGGTTCTCTGACCTGCTCGGCCAGAGCTATCGGCGGCGCAGCGCGCAGCCCGTCGCCCTCACGGTCGAGACTCTTCGCTCGATCGAACGACCGGTGCTGCTCAATTGTCTCGACGGCTGGTACGGCCACGCACTGCTCAAGCTGCTCAATGCGCAGTTCTACCTGGACCAGTGCCCCGACCTCGACCTGATCGTGATCGTCCCCGCGTGGTTGCGCTGGCTGGTGCCGGACGGGGTCGCGGCGATCTGGGAGGTCGATCAACCGCTGGCCCGTGGAACCGAGTGGAACGACGCGCTGGCCGTCCGCCTGCAGCAGCTGGTCGAGCCGTTCGGGCGCTGCCAGCTCGCCATTGCGTTCTCGCACCCGCTTCCGCGCCAGGTTGCGATCGAGCGCTTCACCCGCGTCCCGCGCTTCGACCGCCAGTGCTGGACGTCGCAGCCGGCACCGACGGTCACCTACATCTGGCGCGACGACCGCAACTGGGGTGGCCTGCCCTACCGCGAGCTCGCGCGCGCTGCCGGCCGCAACGCGGTGGTGAGCCGAACGCTCCGGGTCGCCCGCGAACTCGACCAGCTGGCACGGGTCCAGCGCCTGGCGCGGCAGCTCAGGCACCGCATTCCCGCGCTCGACTTCGCCATCGCCGGCATCAGTCGGGCGCGCGGGGTCGGCGGCTGGATCACCGACCTGCGCACCACGACCATCGATCGTGCGGTCGAGCAGCGCTGGTGCGAACGCTATGCGCGGAGCCACGTCGTGGTCGGCGTGCACGGGTCGAGCATGCTCCTGCCGTCGGCCCACGCCGGCGCCACGGTCGAGCTGCTGCCGACAGCGCGCCTCGGCAACTTCGGCCAGGACCTGCTGCTGGCGCCACAGGATCTGCGGGAAGCGCTGTTCTGCTACCGCTGTCTTCCGATCGAAGCGACGGTGACCCAGGTCGCCGATGTGGTGGCGTCGATCGTCCGCGACCTGCCCGACGTCCAGCTCAATTTCGAGGCGCACTTCAACCAGCAGCGGACGGTGGCGCGCAATCCGGGCCAGCACGCCGCCGAGTTCAGACGCCGGGCAGGCCACCACCGATGGCTGCGCGGCGAGGTGGACGATGGGACGGATTGATCGCCGGCCCGCGCGCTCGGGCAACCCGTCATGCTGAGCATCCTCACGCAAGCCTCGACCCGGAAGCTGCTGGCGCGCCTGCTCGGCCGACGTCAGCGGGTCGCCGCCAAGAAGCTCTACTACCGACTGCGCGGCCAGACCACGCTTGGCCGCGCCGCGCTGAAACGCATCGACGCCATCACCGCGGAGCGGCCGATCTACGTCAACCTGGAGACCCGGTCGGCCTGCAACGCCCGCTGTCTGTTCTGCGCGCGGCGCAAGGTACCGGCGTCGCGCGCGACCATGTCGATCGCACTGTTCGAGGACATCTGCCGCCAGTACCGCGACCTGGGCGGCGGCTTGCTCGGATTTTCGCCGGTGCTCGGCGATCCGCTGGTCGATCCACAGTTGTTGTCGCGATTGCGGCTGCTGGTTGCGGCTGGGCCGGCGATCCGGCCGCACCTGTTCACCAATGGCATCGGCCTCAAGCGGCTGCCGGACGCTGATGTCACGTTCATGCTCGACCACCTCGACCGCCTGAACATCAGCGTCGGCGGTCCGACCCGCGACGACTACCGCGCGCTGTTCGGCGTCGACCAGTTCGAGCAGGTGTGCCGGCAGATCGAGCGCCTGGTCGCCATCAACCGGCAGCTCGCGCGGCCCTGCCGGATTGCGTTGCACGTGCGCACGCAGCGGCTCGCGCTGTTTCGAGAGTCGGAGTTGCTGCACCATTGGCGGGCGCTCGGTCTGCGCTGCGACGACGTGACCGACGCGTTCTCGGACTGGGGCGGACTGGTCAGCGCGGCCGACCTGCCGCCCGGCGCCCACCTCATCGAGTGCGAGAACACGGTGTACGCCCTGCCCTGCTTGCTGCCCGCGATCAGCCTGATGATCATGCCGGACGGATCGGTCCGTGCCTGCGGTTGCATGGATGCCACCGGCGCCATCGTGATCGGCGACCTCAAACGGCAGACGTTGAGCGAGGTCTGGAACGGGGCGGCACGGCGCGACCTGATCGCTCGCTATCGCCGCGGCGACTACCCGGCAATCTGCACACACTGCGCCTACTACCGGCCAGCCGACTGGTACCTGCAGCGCGAGCGCTATGTTGACTTCGACGTGACCCGGTCGTTCTGGGAAGCTGAGTGAGCAGCGGGCCGGCGCCCGCAGGACGCCGCGCGCGGGGCAGTGACGAGATGACGAGAGTCCTGTACCTGACGACCTACAGCCCGACCTACCTGGCGGCGTGCGTGACGACGCTGGGGCGGCACGGCCGGCGCGATTTTGCCTGGCAGCAGGCCAACCTGTTCCGCGACAGCTATGGCTGGGCCGACTTCTGGACCCGACCGCTGGCGCAGCACGGCTTCGAGCTGTTCTACGCGATCGCCAACGTGCAGCCGCTGCAACACGCCTGGGCGCGCGAGCACGGAATGTCGGTCGACGACGAACGCTGGCCGCTGCAGATCGCGCTTGCACAGGCCGCCGACTACCGCCCCGAGATCGTGTTCGTCGACGAGTACCGGACGTTCGACGCGACCTTTCTGCGCGAGCTGCGCGCGCGTTGCCCGACCATCCGCGCCATCGTTGGTCACTGTGGCGCACCGCACCGGGGCTACGACGCCTTTGCCTGCTACGACCTGGTGCTCTCGAACATCAAGGCCTTTGTCGACGAGTTCCGCGCGCAGGGACTGCGGGCCGAGCATCTGCCGCACGCGTTCTCGACGCTGGTGCCGCAACGGATGGCACCGGCGCACGCCGCGCGCATCCCGTTCTCGTTCGTCGGTTCGCTGCTGCCGCAGGCGGATCATCACGTCGACCGGATCGCCACGCTGCAGCAGATGGTCCTGGCCACACCGATCCTGCTCTTTGCGCCAGGCGCTGGCATTGGCAGCCGCGACCGTCTGACGCTCGCGGCCAAACGAGCGCTCTGGCCGCTGGCGCACCGGCTGGTGGCGCTTCCGATCGGGCGCCGACTGCTCGCCCGGATGCCCGCCCTCGATCGGCTGGCAGCGTCGGCGACGGCGCCGGCACGATGGCGTGGCCTCGACCCGGTGCTGGCGCGACGCCTGCGCCCGCCGCGCTATGGACTTGCCATGTTCGACCTGCTGGCGCACTCGGACCTGACCTTCAACCAGCATATCGACGTGGCGCGCGGCAACGCGTCCAACATGCGGCTGTTCGAGGCGACTGGCGTGGGCAGCTGCCTGCTGACCGACGCGCTGCCCGACCTGGCCGAGCTGTTCGAACCGGACCGCGAGGTGGCGACCTACGGCAGCCCGGCCGAGGCCGTCGACAAGGCCCAGTACCTGCTCACACACGACGCCAAGCGACGGGAGATCGCGGCGGCCGGCCAGAGACGTGCGCTGCGCGACCACACCTTCGAGCAGCGCGCGCCGTTGCTCGCCCAGCACCTGCGCAGCGCTCTGGGCTGAGCGACGCCGCGCGGCTCGCTTGACGGTCATCGAGGGTTCTTGAAATAGTGGCGCCGCAACGCGAGGTGCGGTCCGCATGCTGACCCGGACTCTGCGGCGAGTCATCGACCTGCGCGCCGCGCAGCAACGCTGGTTTTCCGAGGCGAGCTACCTGCTTTCGGACCGCCGCGCCTGGCGCACTGGATACGCGCAGCACCGCAACCGCTACCTGAACCGGGCGCTCGCCGACGCCAGCATCGCGATCGCGCTGCGCGAGAGGCGGCCGTTGCCGGCCGGCTACGGGCGCGGCATGGACGCACGCGTCATCGAATTGCCGTGGGTGCTGGCGCAACTCACTGCTGGCCCGGCCGCCCTGCTCGACGCCGGCTCGTCGCTCAATCGCGAGCCGGTGCTCAAAGCGCCCGCGCTGCGCGGCAAGCAGATCACGATCGCGACGCTGGCGCCCGAACCGCTGTGTTTCTGGCAGCTCGGCGTCTCCTACTGGTTTGGCGACCTGCGCCAGCTCGCCTTTCGCTCCGAGCTGTTCGACACCGTGGTCTCGGTCTCGACCCTCGAGCACGTCGGAATGGACAACCAGAAATACGCCGGCGGCGAGTATCGAGAGGCAGCGCCCCAGGATTTTCTGACCGCAGTCAGCGAGTTGCGGCGCGTGCTCAAGCCCGGCGGCAGCTGCCTGATCACGGTGCCTTTCGGCCGCTACGAAAGCCACGGCTGGTTTCAGCAGTTCGACGCGGCCCTGACCGACCGGTTGATCGACGCATTTGCCGGCACGGTCCGGCGCGAGGCCGTGTACCGTTACGGCAGCAGCGGCTGGCAGGTTGCCGACCGCGACGCCTGTCGCGACTGCCAGTTCTTCGACGTCAATGAACAGCCGCGACGGCGCGATGGGGCAGCGGTTACTCCGCCGGCCGATGGCGCGGCGGCCGAGCGTGCAGTGCTGTGCCTGCATCTGGTCCGGTGACGGTACGCGGCGGTGAGGTGAACGTGGCAGTCGAAACGATCGAGATGAACGGCACCAAGTATGCCGAGATCATCTGGGCCGACACCCGGGTGAACCAGACCACCTTCTTTTCGCCGCCCGAGTCTTCGTTTCAATTCGGGTTGCTCGCCCATGGCGCCGGTTTTGTCGAGCCGCCGCACTTCCACGCGCCGACCACGCGCACCATCGCCGACCTGCAGCAGATGTTCGTGGTGCAGTTTGGTGTGGTCGAAGTATCGCTGTTCGACGACGACGGTCGCTTGCTGCGCACGGTTGTGCTGCGCCAGGGTGACGCCATCGTACTGGTGCATGGCGTCCACTCGATCCGCGTGCTCGAGACCATGCAGTGCATCAGCGTCAAGCAGGGGCCGTTTCTCGGGACCGCGCTCGACAAGGTCGTCGTGGAGGTCAAGTGATCTCGGTGTTCGAGCCGCAGATTGGCGAGGAGGAGATCGCCGCCGTCGTCAGCGCGCTGCGGCAGGGCGAGATCTCGGGCTCGTTCGGCCATGCGCTGGCCGAGTTCGAGCGCGCGTTTGCCGCCTACGTCGGCTGCCGCCACGGTATCGCCGTCAACAGCGGCACCTCGGCATTGCAGCTGGCAGTGCTGGCGGCCGGGGTCAAGCCCGGTGACGAAGTGCTGGTCAGCGCCTCGACCAACATTGCCACCGCGCTGGCGGCCGTGCACGCAGGCGCCATCCCGGTGCCGGTCGATTCGGAGAATGAGACCTGGAATCTCGACCTCGACCTGATCGAGCGCCTGATCACACCGCGTTCCCGCGCCATCATCCCGGTCCACCTGTTCGGTCACCCGGTCGACATGGATCGCCTGCTCGCACTGGCGCAACGCCACCAGCTGATCGTGATCGAGGACTGCGCCGAGTCGCACGGCGCCACCTGTCGCAGCCGCATGACCGGCAGCTTCGGCGCCATGGGCTGTTTCAGCTTTTACGCCAACAAGGTGATCACCACCGGCGAGGGCGGCATGGTGGTCACCGACCGCGACGACCTGGCCGAGCGCCTGCGCCTGCTGCGCAACCTCGCCTTCACCCAGCCGCGCTTTCGCCACGAGCTGGCCGGTTTTAACTACCGTCTCACCAACTACCAGGCGGCAATGGGTCTGGCCCAGCTGGCCAAGATTGACCAGATCCTGGCCGACAAGCGGCGCGTCGCTCTCGCCTACAACCAGCGCCTGCATCAGGTGCCCGGGCTGCAACTCCCAGTCGAGAAGGATTGGGCGCGCAACATCTACTGGATGTACGGCGTCGTCGTCGGGCCGCGCTTCGGTCTCGGTCGGGATGCGCTGGCCGCCGAGCTCCGGACGCGTGGCATCGATACCCGCACCTTCTTCTGTCCGATGAATCAGCAACCGGTGTTGCGCCAGCTGCCCGGATTTTGCGCTGACCCGTGTCCGGTCGCGGATGCGCTGTGGGAGCGCGGGCTGTACCTGCCGTCGTCGACGACGCTGCGCAACGCCGACATCGATCTCATCTGTGCGACCATCGCCAGCCTGGCAGCCAAGCCAGCGGCCGGTCGGGCGAGGTGACCGGCATGGAGCCGTACGGTCAGCGCTATGCCGAGCGGTATGACCTGTTCTACGCGAACAAGCCGTACACTGCCGAGTCCGAGTTCGTGCAGCGCGCGTTTGCCGAATGCGCCGTCGCGCCAGGCCAACGCGTGCTCGAGCTGGCGTGCGGCACCGGATCGCATGCGCTGGAGCTGGCGCGGCGCGGCTACCAGGTCGTGGCCACCGATCGCTCGGCCGCGATGCTCGAGCATGCCCGGCGCAAAGCCGCTGTGGTCGACGTCGCCATCGAGTGGAGGCAGCAGGACTTCTGCTCGCTCGCGCTACCCGACCTGGCGCCGTTCGATGCCGCCTACTGCCTGTTCGATTCGATCGGCTATGCACTCACCAACCAGGCGCTCGATCGCCTCTTTGCCTCGGTTGCGCGCCACCTGCGTGACGGCGCGCCCTTCGTGTTCGAATTCTGGCACGCGGCCGCGATGTTGCGCGGCTACACGCCGCTGCGGCTGGTCGAGCTGGACGTACCGGGCGCCAAGATCGCGCGCGTCAGCCGCACCGCGCTCGACCTCCAGCGCCAGTGCGCCGTCGTCACCTACGAGGTGCACGAGCACCGGGCCGACCGCTGTGTCGAGACCTATCGCGAGGAACACGCCAATCGCTTTTTCCTGGTGCAGGAGATGGCTCACTTTTTGACCACGGCCGGCTTTGCGCCAGTGGCGTTCTGCGCTGGCTTCGACCGCAGCACGCCGGTAGACGAGAACACCTGGCACGTCGTCACCATCGCCCGCAAGCAGCCGCCTGCGATCGACCGCGCGGCCGCTGCCGTGGCACAGGACCGACCATGAAGATCGGCATCTTCCTGGCGGACATCCCGCCCGAGCACGGCGGCGTCCACACGTTCCAGCTCGAGGTCGTGCGCGCTGCGCTCGCCGCTCCGGGTGCGCACCAGTTCGTGCTTGTGCTGCGCGCCGCCGAGTGGCCGGCCTGGCAGCCACTGCTCGGAGATCACAAATGGGTCGACATCGGTTTGCCGCCCGAGCAGCGCGGCCGCGCCCACGTCGGCGAGTTGCTGCGCCGGCTGCCGCCATTGCAATCGGCTGTCGACGAATGGAACGCCGAGCAAGCTCGGCTGCACCACAACGCCGTGCTCACGCGTGCCGGCATCGACGCGGTCTGGTTCCCGACCCCGCGCTACGCGCGGGTCGACCACCCCTACGTCTACACGATCCTCGATGTACAGCACCGGCGACAGCCCTGGTTCCCCGAGGTCGGCAACTGGCCCGAGTGGTCGCAGCGCGAACGCTTCTACCGCGAAGCGCTGGCGCGCGCTTTTGCCGTCCTGGTCCAGAACAGCGTTGGCGCTGACGAGGTGGCCCGTTACTACGGCGTCGACCGCGAGCGGCTGGTCGAGGTCGACCATCCGACGCCGACTTTCAGCGCCGCCGACATCGCGGCCAGCGAGAGCGCGGGCGCGCCAGCGGGTCTGCCGGCCTGCTTTCTGCTCTACCCGGCGCGCTTCTGGCCGCACAAGAACCACCTGGTGCTGCTGCACGCGCTGGTCGCGCTGCGCGACGAGCGGGGCCTCAAGCTCGACCTGGTGCTCACCGGATCCGACCACGGCAATGTCAACCACGTGCGCAGCGAGGCGACCCGGCTGCAGGTCGCTGACCAGGTGCACGTGCTATCTTTTGTCGAGCGGAGCCAGCTGATCTACCTGTACCGCCACGCGCTGGCGCTGGTCTATCCGTCGCTGTTCGGTCCCGAGAACCTGCCGCCACTGGAGGCGTTCGCGCTTGACTGTCCGGTGGTGGCAGGCGCCGTGGCCGGTGCCGCCGAGCAGCTCGGCGACGGCGCAATGCTGGTCGACCCACTCGATGCCCGCCAGTTCGCCGATGCCATCGCCCGGCTGCACGGCGAGCCCGAGCTGCGCCGGCAGCTGATCGAGCGTGGTCGCGCACGCGCCAACCGCTTCACCGGCCGTGCCTACGTCGACCGCGTCATGGCGACGTTTGACCGGCTGGCACTGGCGCGTCGCAACTGGCCCGCCGGTTCGACCTATCCGCGTCCCGCCTGAGCTAGCGCTCGAAGCGCCAACGCCACTGCTGCTTCCAGCGTTCGATGCCGTCCCACGGCAGCTGGATCGCCAGCGGCTGCTCCGCCCGGATCCATTCGGCAAGTCGTTTGGTCTCGCTACGCGGCATCACCGGAAGCCGAAAATCCTTGGCCATCTCGTCGGCGCGGTTGTCGACGCCAACGATGAGCGTGCGCCGGCCGTGCTGCAGCGCGCGCATGCCACCGTGCAGGCGGGTGCCCACGTAGTCGAGCGCGATTGGCGCGGCGAGCAGCGCATCGAACTCGCGCAGCGACGGCCCGACCAGCTCGACCCGGGCCAGCGCGTCACCGAGGTGCGCGCGCACATAGTCGAGGTCGCCCGCCCCTTGCAACCAGAGATAGACCTTTGGATAGGCCTGACTCACGGTCTGCAACAGCAACCGGTCGCGCTCCGGGTCCGGTTTGTAGTCGGTGACAGTGCAGACGCAAGCCTCGCCGCGCGCGGTCGGAATCGCGGCACAGCGCTCTGGTGTCAACGACCATAACGCAGGGCAGCCCGTGACGACGACATTGTCGATGCCGATGCTGTGCAGCTTGGCTGCGGTGTAACGATCGCGCACCGAGTGCAGCCCCTGCTTGCCAAGCAGACCGCGCAGCAAGATCGCGGTGTACAGGTTGGGATCGTCCTGGTACTGCCACCAGCCCACACCCATCAAGGTGACCCGCGGCATCCGCAGCAAATCGGCCCAGCTGACCTTCCATTGATTGTAGCTGTGCATGTTGGACGAGAGCAGGTTGGTGCCGCCGACGACGACCGCTGCGCAGCGACCGAGCAGGCGCCGGCCATTGCGGCTGACATACTCGTGGGTCGAGACACGGACGAAGAAGGGCCAGCGCGCGACGCTGCGAAGTTCGCGCACCACCGCATCCATGATGATCTCGTCACCGACGTTCTCGCTGGCGATGGAGGTATCGAGCAATCCTAGTGGCCGCATCGGCGCTTCCTCACTCATCGGGTTGTCCGAAGCAGCGGCGCAGCGTGGCCTGGTGCGCCTGCTCGCTGTTGGCAGCAGCAAAGCGCCGCGCATTGTCCTGGTGCCGGGCCAGCGCCGGGCTCAAGCGTCCCGTGCCCGCGCCGACCACACGCAGAGCGGCCAGCAGCGACGCCAGATCGCCCGCGCGATAGGTCGCGCCCAGCCCGTGCCGCTGCACGCGGTGACCGATCAGCCCGTGCTCGGTCGACACGATGGCCAGCCCGGCCTGGGCTGCGCGCACCAGCGATCCGCTCGACGCGGTGAAGGCCGGTGTGTAGGGCAGCAGCGCCACGTCGCAGGCGGCGAGCAGTCGTCCAAGCTCGCGATCCGCGACGAATCGCTCGGTCCAGTGAAGACGTGGCTGGCGGAGCAAGCGCGGCCGCAGCGGCTCGGTCTCGGCGGTCAGCTTTCCGATGAGCGCGATCTCGACGTCGAGCGCAGCAAACGCCGGACTTTCGAGCAGCGCGACGACATCGGCCAGCCCCTTGCGCGGACTCTGCGTGCCAAACACGACCAGCTGCAACGGGCGCGGCGGTTGTTCATCGACAGCTGCGGCAACTGGCGCCGGTAGCTCGCAGGCCGGCGCCGGATCGGACAGGACATCGAGACGGCGAGCCAGCCACGGCGGCAGGTAGTAGCGCTCGGGCAGTTCGCGCAGGCGCTCGTCGAGGACCAGGTAGGGACCCGGCGCCAGCCGCAGCAGCCGCCGCAGCGCGCGCAGCCGGCCGAGCGACTCGCGGCCAAACCGCAGCGGCCACGGCAGGCCACCCGGGCCAGCGAACGGCGGTGTCCGGCGCCAAGGCCAGGCCAAAAAATCGGGTAGATACTCGACGTAGACCGGTCGCGTACGCGTCAGCTGCGATCCGAAGCGGCGCAGCGCCGGCACCAGCGCGGGCATCTGCTCGTTGAGCCCGGGAAAGTAGAGCGCGCTCGTCGTTGCCACCTGCGCTGCCGCAGCGACGACTGCAGCCAACCCCTGCTCCACCTGCTCTGGCGAGAGTTCGCCGTACCAAAAACCGGCCACGGTCTCGACCACGGGCAGCAACCGGTGCGGCAGGCCATCGAACAGCTCGTGATAGTGATCGGTCACCGCGTCGCGCCGGGTGACGATGACGACGTCCGCCTGCTCGGCCACGGCGCGCGTTGCCAGCGCCGAGTAGTACAGGCGACTGCCACGAAAGATCGGGTCAAAGACGACGAGCTGAGCAGGTCCGGGGTTCGGCATCGCAGACGCTGGATGCTCCTTGCCGCCACTGTGCCCAAAAACCGCGGTCGCGTCCACCGTCGCTGCGGCTCACTCGGACGCGCGCTGCAGCAGCGCACCCGGCCGCACGCCAGGAGCCTCGCTCGCGCTCCAGACCACGCGCCAGACCGGGTCCGCGCGCCGCTCCGGGCACGCGGTCTCGTCGCACAGCAGCCAGTCGAAGGCCGTGTCCGGCGCAGGTGCTGCCGCGGAACTCGCACCCACGGGTTGCCGCGCGGCAAAGCGCAGGTCGCGCCGCGCGGCCATAAACGGAAACAGCCAGGCGTCAGCCGTGGTCTCGATACCCACGCGTGCGCCGGCCGGAATCGCAGCGACAAACTGCGCCACCCGGTCGTCGCCGAAATGACGCCGCGCATGGCACCCGCGATCCAGACCCCCTGCGCACCGTGCCCAGATCGAGTCCTCGGTCAGCGCAGCGACCAGTCCGCGAGTGCGCGAGCTGCTGAGCGAAAGCAGCGGCTTGGCGTCGTTGAACAGCATGGCGGCGACCAGCGAGGTCAACGCCGCGACCTCCAGCAATCGACCGGACCAGCGACCGGACCAGCGCCGCGCCACGACGACCACGCAGCAACCCGCGAGCGCGTAGGCGATGCCGAAGAAACGGCTATTCCAAGGCATCCAGGCCAGCTGCCAGCAGACGGCGCCCGCATGACCGAGCGCGATCAGCGCGGTCAGCCGGAGCAGCGTCGGGCCGCGCACCAGCGCGAACACCAGCGCGGGCAGCACGATCAGCAGCGCCAGCGGTCCGAACCATGCTGTGTCTTCGTGTAACCACCAGGCGATCTCGAATGGTTGCCGGATCCCGAGCGTCGACCAGCTGGCTGGCAGCAACCCGTCGACCGCCTGCTGCAGCCCGGCGCTCAGCTTGGTCCCGGACAGTTTTTCCCACACCAGGTCGACCGGCCGCGTCAGCTGCACCTGCGCCAGCCCGTAGCGAACCGCATTGGCAAGCGCGCCACGCCAGCCGTCGTGGTTGAAATGCAACGCGGTGAACTGTGGCGGCCCGGCCCAGCCGCCAAAACGGACCTCGTTACGCCACAGCAGCCAGAGGTGCGAGTGCAGCAACCCGATCGGCACTGCCGCCGCGATCAGCCCCGCGCGCAAGCGCTTGCCGGTACTCCAGTGTAAACGCGACCGCTGGACCAGCAGCACCCAACCAAACGCGACCGTGAACAACAGCGCAATGCCGGCAAAGCTGGTCTTGGCCGACCAGCCGAAAAGCAGCAGCAGCGCAGCCAGGATCAGGTCCTCGGCCCGCGCCTGCGTCGACAGCCGATGCAGCAGCGCGACCAGGCAGGCCGCGATGGTAGCTGCCAGCAGATCGTTCTTGGTCGACGTCGACTGCAGCACGAACTCGGGCAACGCGACCACCACCAGCGCGGTCAACCGCGCCGCAGCCGCGTCCGCGTGATTGCGCGCCACCGCATAGACCGCCAGGCCGAGCGCAGCGTAGGCGACCAGGCTGAACAACCCGAGCCCGGCGTCCGTGCCAAACCGCAGCAGGTAATGCGTCAGGATGTCGCTGCCGACTGGCCACGCGACCTGCCGCGCATTGCTCGCCACGTCGACAAAGAAGCCATGCTCCTGTTCGAACCAGAGCACGCGCGTCAAGTTGTACGCCATGCTGTCCCAGTTGCCGGCTGGCAAAAGCAGGGCCTGCGCGGCCAGGTAGCAGGCGCAGACGAGCAGCGTCGCGGTCGACCAGCGCGCGTGTCCCAGCAACTCGCGCACGCGCCGCGCGTCTTGCTGCAGGCTCGACCACTCGCGGCGGACGACGAACAGCGCAACGATCAGCAGTCCCAGCTCGCACGGCACCGTAAGCGCTGGGCAACCGACCACAAAGGCAAGCTGCGCCAGCGCGGAAAGCAGCAGCAGCGGCATCAGCGCAGCGACCGCCGCGGCCTCGCCACCGCGGTAGCCGACGCGCCGCAACGCGGCATATGCAGCCAGCGCGCAGACCGTGAACTCGGTCGCGGTGACGACGACTGCCAGCGCGCCCAGCATCACTTCTTCACCCGCCGCTCCGCTTCTTGCTTGATGGCGCGCGCCACGGTCAGCGCGGTCGTGGCGTTGATACCAGCCATGTAGTCAGGCTCGGCCGCGAAGATCGCGCCCAGCCCCCAGCCCACCTCGGTCAGGTTGGAATACAGTGTGTAGAAGACCATGGTCTGCTGCCCGATCGGCACCAGATCCCAGCCGCCCCAGGTGCCCGGCAGATCGCCGCTGACGTGCTTGAAGCGGATGCGGCGCGGTGGTTGCAACTCGTGCGCCAGCTGGTTCTTGATGTTGATCGACGGCAGGTGCCAGATCTTGAGCTTGAGCGTCTGCTCGACCAGCAGGTGGTTGTCGTCGCTGCGCGAGAGGACCTTGAGGCCCTCGGTCTGCGGCACGAAGCTCGAGTAGCCAGCCAGATCGGTGATGGTGGCCCACACTGCGTCGAGCGGTGCGTCGACCAGTTGACCTGCAGTGACGTGGTGCAGCGACAGATCGGCATTCTGCTTGACCAGCAACAAGCTGCCCTGCTCCAGCAGCGATTTCATGGTGGCCGGTTCCAGCGCGATCAGCTCGGACGGTTTTGCCAGCGCCGCATCGACCAGCGGCGTCGGCGCGCTGCCTGCGAATGCGGCCGCACAGAACCAGAGTGCGAGCGTGTTCATGCGCCCTCCTCGCCCGTCGAGCGTGCGCCTGATTGTAGTGCGAGCAACTGCGCGTGGGAATCAGCGGCGCAGGTACTGACTGAGCCAGCCGAGCACGGTCTTGTGCCAGAGGTAGCTGTTGGCCGGCTTGAGCACCCAGTGGTTCTCGTCGGGGAAGTAGAGCAGCTTGGAGGGGATGCCGCGCCGCTGCAAGACATTGAAGGCGCCCAGACCGCCGGTGTCGACGACACGGTAGTCGAGCGCGCCGTGCACCACCAGCATCGGCGTCTTCCACTTGGCCACGTGGTCGACCGGGTTGTGCTTGTTGTAGCTGGCCGGGTTGTCCCACGGCGTGCCCTTGTGCTCCCACTCGGGGAACCACAGCTCGTCGGTGGCAAAGTAGGCGTAGCGTTCGTCGAGATTGCCGTCGTGCGCGACCAGGCACTTGAAGCGATCGGTCTGGCCAGCCATCCAGTAGACCATGTAGGCGCCATAGGAGGCGCCGAGCGCGCAGCTGCGCCGGCTGTCGAGAAAGCTGTACTGGGCGATCGCCGCGTCCATCCCCTTGATCAGATCTTCGTAGGGCGCGCCGCCCCAGTCGTCGCGGATGGCGTCGGTGAACTTCTGGCCGTAGCCGGTCGAGCCATGAAAGTCGATGGCGACCGCGGCGTAGCCGGCGCCGGCGTAGATCTGCGGATTCCAGCGGTAGTGCCAGTGGTTGCCAAACGATCCCTGCGGCCCGCCGTGCACAAGCAGCGTGATCGGGTACTTGGTGCGGGTGTTGAAGTCGACCGGCTTGACCAGATAGCCGTACACCTTGTCGCCCTTGGCGCCGGTGAAGCTGAACTGCTCGGGCGCACCGAGCTTGATGTTCTTGAGCCGCTCGGCGTTGACGTGGGTGATCGCCTTCAGGTCGCTCCCGTCGAGCTTGACCGAGAAGATCTCGTCCGGTGCGGTCAGCGTGTCCTGCAAGAAGACCAGCCGGTCCTTGGCGAGCAGCGGCGGATCATTGGTGCCCTGCTCGACCAGCGTGGTTACCTTGCCGGTCGCCACGTCGACGGCAAAGATCGAGTTTTGGCCCAGGTTCTCGGCGCTGGTGTAAAGGGTCTTGCTGTCCCTGGACCAGAGCAGCCCGCTCGCCGACCGATCCCACGCCTCGGCCAGCGGCCGCGACTTGCCGCTCTTGAGATCGAGCAGCCGCAACTTGAACTGGTCGGCCTCGAAGCCGGGCCGCGCCATGGCCAGATAGGCCACGCTGCCGCCGTCGGGCGAGAACGCCGGCTGGGTGTCCCACGCCTTGTTGTCACAGGTCAGGCACTGCGCTTTTTGCGAACCGTCGAGCGGCACCTTGTACAGGTTGAAGTCGGTCGACCACGCCTCTTCCTTGCCAGCGACGCGTGCGCTGTAGACCAACCACTTGGAGTCCGGTGCGATCGCCAGCTCTTCGACGCCACCCCACGGCTTGGACGGGCAGTCGCCATCGACGCCAGCCATCAGGTCGCGCGGCTCGGCCGCCTTGCCGGTGGCGCCTTGCTGCCAGACAAAAAGGTGGCGGCGCTTGCCGTCGTTCCAGGTATCCCACTCGCGCACGAACAACCGGTCGAAGGACTTGCCCGAGGCCAGCCGCTTCTTGAGCACCTCATCGCGCTGCACGCTGCAGGCAAGCTCCTTGCAGTCGGGGTAGACCGAGATCGCGGCGACGATGCGACCGTCTGGCGCCAGCACGAAATCGTCGACGTCGAGGGCAAACGAGGTGACCTGTTGTGCCTCGCCGCCGCTGGTGTCGATGCGCCAGATCTGGCTGCTGCCCGAACGGGTCGACAGGAAGTAGATCGCCTTGCCGTCGGGCGACCAGCGCGGCGTCTGGTCGGCTGCCTCGTGCGCGGTCAACCGGCGGTGTTCGCGGCCATCGACCCGCACGGTCCAGATGTCGAGCTGCCCCTTGTTGCCCGCGAAGTCGGTGTTGCGCAGGACAAAGGCCAGGTGCTCGCCGTCCGGCGCCACCTGCAGGTCGGACAGCCGTTCCATCTCCCACAGGTCACGGACGTCGAACGGGTGCACGCCGCTCGGATGAAAACCCTCGCCCGAGATCCAGGCCTGTTCGTCGGGCGCACCTGACTTGGCCGATTGACCTGCAGCTGCAACTCCGAGCAACGTACAACCGACGACGATCGCGACGTTCCATCGAGCCATGACGGTCTCCTCCGGCGGGCGCTCTTTCGTGGCACGCATGCGAGCGCGGGGATCTGAGCACATCGACGCCGGTGTCTCAACCGGTCGCGCTAGAGTTCGGGCAGCGCGAGTGCGGTCGTCGCCGTCACCGGGACAGCTATGCCAAACAGCAATCGCTCGAGTACGACGCGCTGGAGGATGCGCCGCCTGTCCTGCGCAGCCGTTGCCGCCTGCTGGTCGAGCCAGCTCGCCAGGTCCGGACCGCCGCCGGTGCGCCGCGCCTGCTCGACGCCATTGCCGTCCACGATCACCAGGGTCGGAATGCTGTTGACGCGAAAGCGATTGGAGAGGTCCCAGCCGATGCCTACCGACGTGTCGTACTTCTGAAAGACGAACTGGCTGACCGCGCGCCGCAGCGCCGGGTCGCGAAACAGCGTCTGCTCGAGCGTGCGGCACGGCTCGCACCACTCCTCGGAGAAGTAGAGCAACAGCGGGCGCTGCGAGCGGCCGCTCTCGTCGAGCACGACCCGCAACGGTCGCGATTCGGGCGGCGATGGATCGGCGAGCGCAGCAGTTGCGCGGCCGACCAGTGCAGCCAGAGCCAGTGCGGAAACTTGCAGCCCACGTGTCACGCCATCCTCACGATCGTTCGGTTGCCAGGCAACAATACAACAGCGGACGATTTCGGAGCGTTGCCCTCGCCCAATGCACTGTTTTGGTGCGCCCTGCATGACCCGTGCATCGATTCAGCAATTTCGAAAAAGCCATGCGTTTTCGAGCGCTTCGTTGTCGACGACGGTCTGGCACGAAAGTCGCTCTAGCAGTGGGCGTGCGGTCAACGAAAAGCCGCGCACGGCCACCAGGAGGCCCGCCATGACGACCGACAGCAAACGCAGCTTCGACCCGCGCCAGATCGAGATCGACCACCTGATGTCCGGCGCCGATGTGATCCACGTCGGCAGCGAGCAGATCGCGCTCGGCTTTCCCGAGGAGGTGGTCAAGGCGTGGATGCGCGCCGGCAAGCAGATCACCTGCTGGCTGGTGCCCGACGTCCGGCAGAGCGGCGGCATCGTGCAATGGGCGTTCGAGTTCCCGCTCTACCACGCGCTCTTCATGCAGGGGATGTTCGGCAAGCAGCAGAAGATGACGGTGCTGGTGCACGAGCGCGACTGGGCCGACCTGGTCGACTACCTGCGACTGACCCTGCTCGGACTGACCCGCGACGAGCTCAAACGCGAGGGTGTGGCGCCGGCCATCATCGAGATGCTGTGCCGCGAGGGCGACCACATGGCGCTCAAGCACGCCGACGGCCGCATCGCCCAGATCGAGGACTTTCTGGCGCCGCGCTTCTTCGACGGCCGCGGCGAGGTCGAGCACAACGGCCTGCGCATCAAGTCGCATGGCAACAACACCTACTCGGTGTTTGCCACGGCCGACCGGCTGGAGGAGTACCGCCTCGACGTCGAGGCCGACGCAACCCCGCCCTACACGCTGCCGCTGACGCCGGCCACCGCACCGATGGCGCCGCAACCGTTCGAGGTCAGCATGCTGGGCACGGCCAACGGCTTCGACGTCAAGGGGCCCTGCACCAGCCAGCTGGTCCAGGCCAATGGTCGCTTCGTGCTGGTCGACGCGGGTCCGTACGTGCGCACCCTGCTCGGCCACGCCGGGGTCAGCCTGGACCAGGTGAGCGCGCTGGTCATCACCCACGCCCACGAGGACCACGCGGGCGGCCTGTCGGCGCTGCTCGACCTGACCCACCGGCTCAAGCTGTTTGCCACGCGCGAGACCGCGGCCATCCTGCGCCGCAAGCTGGCGCTGCTCAACCCGACCGTGGCCAGCCCGAACACGCTGCTCGATGAGTGCTTTGACCTGGTCAGCGTCGAGCCGGGCAAGGACTACGACTACTTCGGCCTCAAGCTGCGCTTCCACTACACCATGCACTCGATCCCGTGCGTCGGCGTGCAGCTGACCATGCGCGACGGCAGCGAGCTGCGCAGCGCGCTGCTGGTCGGCGATAACAACAGCCGGCCCAACATCGACCAGGCCCAGAAGAACGGCGTCATCAGCGCGGCCCGCCACGAGGAGCTGCTGCGGCTGTACGGCTGGCGTGGCGACCTGCTGGTGGCCGACGCTGGCGCCGGGTTGATCCACGGCACGGCCGCTGACTTCAAGGACAACCGGTCGAGCAACGTGGTCTACGTGCACACCACCACGCTCAAGGGCGAGGAGCAGCATCGCTACACTTTGGCCGAGCCCGGCCACCGCTACACGCTGGTCGGCGACAGCAGCCGGCCGGCCGCGCTCGAGCGCGGGCTGGCGCGCAAGGCGCTGGTCGAGGCGTTTGGCGCCGGTGAGAGCGACTTCCTCGACGCCATGCTCGAAGCGGCCAGCGCACTCAACGTCAACCGCCACCAGATCGTGGTGCGCCGCGACGACGCTGGCCAGGACCTGTTCGTCGCTATCTCGGGCGAGTTGGGCGTGATGGTCGAAGATGGCAGCGGCGCCCGCAAGGTGGCCACGCTGCACGCCGGCGAGATCTTCGGCGAGATGGCAGTCATCAAGGGCGCGCCGCGCTCGGCCTCGGTGGTGGCCGAGACGCCGGCCCGCTTGCTGCGGGTGCCGGGCGAAGTGTTCTTCCGCTTTGCCGCCGAGACCCGGCTGGTGACGTCGCTGCCCGAACTGTGGGCCAAGCGCCACGACCTGGAGCAGGTCGGCTTTTTGGCTCGGGCATCGGTCACTGCGCGCAACCAGCTGGCGCGGCAGGCCGTGCGCCGCACCATCCAGCCCGGCGCCACGCTGATCCGCGAGGGCTCCCGCTCCAACTCGGTGTTCGTCCTGGTGGCGGGCCGGGTGCAGGTCTACAAGGGCGACGCCCCGCTGCTGGTCAACGGCGCGCCCATCATCGTCAACGCCGGATCGCTGATCGGCGAGACCGCGCCATTTCTCAAGCAGGCGCGCAACGCCTCGATCGTCACCCTCGACGAGTGCGAGGTGCTGGCCATCCCGGGCGCCGAGTTCAAGCAGATCATCGAACGGTCGCCGCAGCTGTTCTGCAACATCTCGCAGGTGGTGCGGCAGCGGCAGGCGGCGTGACGACCGAACAGAAAGGAGACGCCCATGAAAATCGAACTCACACCGCGTGTCGTCGAGGACGGGAGCGTCTCCTTGGAATGGCGAGCTGACACCACCGCGCAACGCTGGACCCTGCTCATCGTCAGGACTGGCAGCGTGCGCGGCTACACTGCGCTGCAACTCAGCGCCGACAGCGGCCGCTACCAGATCAACAACCTCAGCCGGCACCAGCGCTACCTGTTTGCGGTGCTCGGCCACAGCGCGGCTGGTAGCGTCTGCTCGGCCTGGTGGAGCATCACCCCGCGCGCCGGTCTCGAACCTGTGGTCGACGCCACCGCCGCACTCGATCAACATCTGGCAGGGATCAAGTGCTTCACCGTGATGCCCCAGGACAGGCGCATCACCGCCTACTGGGAGCTGTCGCCAGGTTTTGTCGACCAGCTGGCGCTGGAGGTGCGGCGTGGCGAGCGGGTCTACCGCCGCTTCGAGCTGGAGCCCGAGGTGCGCAGCCTGTCGCTCGACCACGGCCGCGGCCTGGCGATCAAGAACGGCGACCCATACGCCCTGTCGCTCGGCTGCTGCTTTGCCGGCAGCGTCGCGGCCAGCTCGGCGCTGGTGACCTGCACCACCGCGCCGCAAGGCCAGGAGCGCGCCGCCAACCAGCCGCTTGACCAGCAGCACCTGATCTACCCGTTCCTGGCACTCGGACCCGAGGTACAGATCTTCGACGGGGATGACGCGCCAGCGCCCGGCGCTGCCGATGCTGGCCAGCGCATCGTCTGCTGCCATTGCCACCAGCCGGTCGAGTGGGACGAGTACAGACTGCGCTGCAAGAAGTGCGGTGCCGAGTTCATCCCCAACGGCCGCGGCGCCTTTCTCGACGTGGCGCGGCTGCGCTTTGGCACCTGCCAGTGCTGCCTGCCCAAGAAGATCATCATCCAGAAACCGCATGGCGACGAGGTGCGCTGCGCGCACTCGGGCAAGGAGCACATCCGGCTGCCCGACACCGCGGGCTTCCTGCTGATCGAGGACCTGCCGTTCGGGCTGTGCCAGTGCTGCCGGCCGCGGCGGCCGCTGGCCAAGCAGGGCAAGAACATCGTCTGCACCAAGTCCGGCGAGCAGCACCGCAACGAGCACGGCCGCTACGTGCTGGTGCCGACCCAGCCGGTATTCGACGCGGCTGCGATCGACGATCTGCTCGACGCTGGCCTGGCTGAAATTTGTGCATCCGGTGTGTCACGAGCACGCCGTTAACCGAGGAGGATCCGATGGACACGAATTCGAACAAGGTTGCAACCATGGTCGCGGGCGAGTTGCACGTCAACTGCAGCTGCTGCCCGACCCCGCAGTCGTTGCTGGCGCACCCGGGGCTCGACGCCACGCAGCTCTTCTGCCCCAACACCCACCTCACCTACCTCGACCGCGGCGACGGGCTGTTCGAGCAGGACGGCGGCCACCTGCCGCTGCAGCCGCAGGCGCGGTTGCCGGTGGTCGATGCCGAGCTGGTGCGGGCGCAGCTGGCCGAGCCCGACGTGCTGTCCGACCGCCCGCGCAAGACCGACGCCAAGACCCGCATCATGCTCGAGCGCGCGACTTTCGCCGGGCGGCGGTGACGCGAGGCGATACCAACGAAGTGAACTGACGGAGGTCACGATGTGCGCTCAACAGATGTTCCCGCGGCAGGTCGACGGCGCCATCTCCCACCACAAGTGGGAGGTCGACCTCGAGAGCGCGCTGCAGGTTCAGGGCTGGAGCGGCAAGCAGCGCGACCGGATCGAGCGCGAGATCGACGAGATGGCGAAGCACTTCCCGCGCTGGCTGCTCACCGTCAGCATCGATCGCGAGCGCGTGGTCTGCAAGCACTGCGGCGGTATGCTGGTGTTCGACCGCGGCCTGCGCTGCGTGCAGTGCGAGACGGCGCTCAGAAGCCAGCAGTTGCCCACCGAGGCGCGGCTGGCCTGGTTTGGTCTGATGCCACCGATCGGCATCGACGGCCTGACCAAGCTGCGCAAGGGGCTGATCGACAAGCCGCCGCCGCAGCACGTGGTCGGCCAGCGACCGGACATCGGCCACTACCTGCTGGTGCCGACGCTGGCCATCTACCCGTCGGAGTTTCCGAACAGCCCGGTGCGGGTCGCCTACCTGCCGGGCTTCAGTAAGATCCCGGGCATCCCGCGCGAGGGACCGAGCCACACCTACCACATGCTGAGCAACGGCTTCATGTGCCTGTTCGCGGCCGGCGAGTGGAAGCGCGACATGACCTGTTGCTCGGTGCTGCAGCAGCGCGCCTACGCCCACGTCATCAAGTTGCTCAACTACGGCAACGGCAAGCGCGACGCCTTTGCCATCGTCACCTGAGGCGACCATGCGGACCGAGGTCGACATCACGCTCAGCTGCTGGCAGCGCCTGGTCGCCGAGCTCGATCGCGTGGCGCCGGCCGAAGGCATCGCGGTGCCGTTGCTGGCCTTGACCATGCGCGATCCAAGCCGCAACCCGTGCGCCACGATCGGGCTCGCCGACCTCGCGCGGGTCACCATCGGCGAACTGGTGCTGGTGCCGGACAGCCAGCAGATCAACGGCGCGGTGCGGGTCAGCGTGCTGCCGCGCACCGACCACCTCGTCAACTGCCAGGTGGCGCGGCTGCTCGAGCAGTATCCGCGTCTGCGCGCCTGCGCCTACCTGCACTCGCACCCGTTCGCGATCGGCTCGACCCAACCCTCGCGCGGCCTGCGCTGCGACTACGAGGGCCACATGCTGCCGCTCTGGCACGACAACCGCGCGGCCGGCCTGGACACCAGCTTCAGTTTCATCGCCTGCCGCGGGCCGCTCGGCTGGGGCTGGCGGCTGTGCTGCTTCGCGCTCGACCCGAGCGGCGCCATCGTCGACCTGGGCTGGGCACGGGTGAAGACCGACGTCGACGTGGGGCAGCCCGGCCCGTTGCAGCACGCGGTCGAGCAGCGCGAGCCGCTGCGCCAGGTGCTGCGCGGCTACCGGCGCGAGCTTCGGCGCCGCGGCTTCTTTTGCAGCAGCGAGGAGCTGTTCGACGGCTGGCAGCGCACCGTGGTGCCGATCGACGCGGCCACTGCGCTGGTCATCCTGTTGCCGATCGATTTTCCGGAACAACCGCCGCGCTTTTTCCGGGTCGACCGCCAGCGTCGGCGGAGCGAGCAGTTGTTCCCGATCCACGCAGCGTCGATGGCGCCCGAGACCTGGGCCGCCGTGGCGACGCAGCTACAGGGAGAAGACCATGACAGCGCGCGAAGACTACTTTGCCCGGGTGCGACCGATCCTGGGTGCTGGGCTCAGTGAGAAGACGGTCGCCGTCAAGGCGTTGCACCTGACCGGCCGCGTGATCGAGCTGCTGGCCGGCTGTCTGCTCGAGCGTGTGGTCGTGCGCGACCGCCAGGCGCCCGTGGCCTGGCCGCTGCCTGCGATCTGCGTCGGGCCAGCCACCGGGTCAGCGCCCGCCACCGCATTCGAGCTGTTCGATCGCCATCTCTACTGGAAAAACAGCTTCAGCCGCATGCAGTGGCTCGCGGACGGCGCGGCCGATCTGACCATCGACGCGCACCTGATCCCGGCTGGCGAGACGCCGCGGGTGGTGTGGCGCAGCGACCTGCGCCAGGTCACGCTGTACCTGGTCGAGGGCGATCTGTGGTCCCTGCTCGAAATCAGCTACGCGGTGGCGCGGTCTGCGCGCGATGTGTTGCTCGGCCGCGCACCCTGGCCCGACGGGGTCACCTACCACGGCCACCGCGCCTGGCCGTTTGCCCAGCTCGAGCGCGCCAGCGCGTCGCTGCAGCCAGCACCGGCCGTCGCTGCGACCAGGCACGTCATGGTGATCGGATGCGGCAGCGTGGGCAGCGAGGTGATCCGCTGGCTGGCGCGCGAGCCGATCCGCTGGACCCTGGTCGATAGCAGCCGGGTCAGCATCTTCAACCCGCACCGCCAGTGGTTTGGCACTGACGAGGTGGGCCAGGCCAAGGTCGACGCGCTGGCACGGCGGCTGGCGCCGTCGTCGGTGCGGCCGGTGCGCGCCGAACTCCACGGCGACAACCTGGAACGGCTGGCGCAGCTGATCGACGCGGATCGGCCGGACGTCGTGCTGCTGGCCACGGGCACAGCCGATCACGGGCCACTGGCCGAGTTGCTCTGGCGCAAGGGCGTGCCGCACGTCGCTGCCTGCGCCTATCCGCAGGCCCGCTTCTTCGAAGTGATGCCGGTGATCCCGGCCGAGGCCACGCCCTGTCTGAGCTGTTTTCGCGGCAACCTCTACCGCGGTGTCGAGAGCAGTGCACCGATGTCGGACGAACTCGCGCACTTTCTCTACCGCGAGCTCAGCCCGGTCGAGCGCGACCGCGCCTACGTCGATCTGGTGGCCGAGCCAGCCACACCGATCGAGACTGGCCGCATCGCCGAGGTCGCGGGCCGCTGCCTGGTCGAGTTGCTGGCGGCGCCGGCGCAACGCAGCGACTGGTTCAATCGTCTGTTGCAGGGCGGCACCACCTGCCTGCTCGGCGGCAGCGTGGTCGAGCAGCGCGGCGCCGGTGAGACGGCCTACGGCATCACCTTTGCCGGACAGGTGGTCCGGCTCGGTGTCGACGACGTGGTCGGTGCGGGCGATTCACTCACTTGCCGGGTCTGCGGCCGCACACTCGAGGTCAAGCACCGGGTCGAGCTACCCGCGGCCAACGAGGACGATGTCGACCTGGCACTGCTGCAAAAGGTAGCGTGAGGCTGAAAATAACGGTTGAAAAAAGCCGCGGCTCTGCTTTGTCTAATGGCCGTTTTTGGCAACCAACCGCTGCAAAGGAGAAACCATGCCGAAGAAAGCCAGCGTTATGACGAAGACCCAGGTCGCCGCTGAGTTGGCCACGATTCTCGATATCCCGAAAAAGGCCGCCAGCCTGATCTTCGAGGAGATCACCACCATGGCGATCCGCGAGACCAAGAAGAACGGCGTGTTTCAGCTGCCCGGCATCGGCAAGCTGACCAAGGCCCAGCGCAAGGAGCGTATGGGCCGTAACCCGGCCACCGGCGAGGCGATCAAGATCGCGGCCAAGACGGTCGTCAAGATGCGGCTGTCCAAGGCGTTCAAGGAAGCCGTCGTCAAGTAGTCGTCCTGGCAATCGGCAGCACACCCCTCAACGCAGCTCCAACAACTCGACCATCTCGTTGAGCGCGCTGCGCTCTTTTTCGAGCCTTTCCTTGAGCTCGGCGATCGAGGCGCGCAGCTGCTCGATCTTCTCCTCCTCGCTCGCCAGCGAGGCGACGTACTTCTGGCGCAGCTTCTGCTCGTCGCTGCTGCTGCCCAGCGCGCGCAGGTTGTCGCGCAACCGCGACTGGCCCTTCTCGATCTTCTGCTCCAGCTGCTCCTGCTTGCTGATCTCGGTCTCGAGCTTCTTGAGCTTGGTGACCTGGTCCGCGATCTTCTCGAGCGCCCGCTTGTGGTGCTCGCTGATCAGCTTGTCGTCGACCAGCTGCCGGATCGACTCGTGCGCGATGCCAGCGACGTCGATGTACTCGTACTGCTCGCTCACCTCGGTGACCGGGAAGCTGGTGGTCTTTTTACCGGGCAGCTTGAGCTTGAAGCGCCAGAAGTGATCGGTCACCTCGACCGGATCGGGTGTCTGCTCGCGCACCTGATAGCTGAAGCGGTGGTCGACGTACGCTGTCAGCTCGCGCTCGAGCCGCGAGTTGAGCTCGTAGGTCGTCACCAGCAGCTGCCGGTAGTGCTTGTACAGGTAGTTGCCTGACTTGGTGACGCGCGTGTAGTTCTCGCGCACGGTCTTTTGCTCGTGCTTGACCACCACGCCCAGCTCGACCGAGTAGGGCGTGATGCGCTCCTCGTCGCGGCGCATGGTGTCCAGCATGGCCTCGCCGACATAGGTGTCGCTCTCGAACACCGTGACCGGGCCGCCCTCGAGCGTGAGGCCGGTGTTGTTCTTGATGCGAAACGCGGTCATCGGGTTCTTGTCGCGGATCTCGGAGTTGTAGAGCGCGACGCGCTCCATGTCGGTGTCGGTCTGCAGAATCGGCACCAGCGCCGAGCGCGAGCGGCCGATGTCGACCGGGTGCGTGATCTCGTACGAGAACAGGTCGCCCACCTCCTGGGTCCGGGTCTGCACCTGCACCGAGGCGCGCGAGGCCTGCGCCATGGGCGCTGGCGCCGGTGCACCAAAGCTCGCTCCGCGCGCTGCCTTGGCGCGCATCGGCGCGGCCGGCATGTCCAGCGCCTCCTCGCACGGCGCTGACTCCAGCTGGCGTTCGCACTCGATGTCGTCGTCCATCAGCTCGCCTGCCTCGACGATGGGCGGCGCCACCGCGGCCTCTTGCTCGACCCGAACCACCGGCCGCTGCCGGTAGCGCGGGGTATACAGGTCGTGGATGAACGAGATCGGCAGGCCGGCCACCAGGCTCAGCGAAACCGCCTGCCAGTCGTCCTCGGTGGTGTTGTCGACGAGCGCCCAGCCCTGTAGCAGCGGCTTCTGCTTGGCCTCGCCGGGCAGCATGATGCGGTAGCTGGTCTTCCAGACCGGCGCCTCGACCACGTAGCTCAGCGAAACCTGGCGCTTGCCCTTGCCCAGTGCCTGGATCGAGAGCCGCTTGCGGTCCTTGCGCAGCCCCGAGAAAAGAATATCCAGCAGCGCCTGCAGGTCCCTCCGGATGCTCTCATCGAGCAGCCGGTACTCGGTCACCTCGAGCAGCGGGATGCGCACCACCTTGCCCTCTTCGGCCAGCAGCGCCAGGTGCGCGTCCTTGATCACGGTCTGGTTCTCGACCCGATCGATCTCTTCGATGCCGATGACCGCACCCTCGACCTTGTCCGGGCCGCGCCGGATCGAGATGCGCGCGCCCTTGAGGTGATCGAGAAAGGCCGAGATGGCGCCCTTCTCCGGGATGCTCATGGTCAGCTCGGCCAGCCGCCGCTCGAGCGGTTCCTCGCCGTCGTAGCTGAGCGCGGCAAAGGTGCCCCCGCCGTAGTCCAGCGCGGTCAGGCTCTTGAGCACGTCGTTCATCTGCTGCGCCTTGAACGACAGCTCGATCTGCTGATCGCCCTCGACCGCGCCGCTGCGCTGAAAGTAGCCGACGCCGTGCTTGAACAGGACCACTCGCTTGATCGGCAACATGCTGTCCCCTTTTGTAGGGTCTGTCGGCCAGACCCTCTGCCGGCGGGCACAGGTCCCGCCGGCATTCACCCAAGCAGCATTCCCCGCCCTCTCCTGCATCCAGCAGGAGACGGCACTCAACCCCAGTCGAGAATCGGCCAACCGCGCTTGCGCGCCGTTCGCTTGAGCCGCGGGTCCGGGTGCACGGCGCGCGGATTGCCAACGCGCTCGAGCATGGGCAGGTCGGTGAAGCTGTCGCTGTAGAAGTAACTCCGGGCCAGATCGATGCCGTGCTCGGCCGCGTACTGCTCGGCATACAGCACCTTGCCCGGTCCAAAACAGAGCGGCGTGACCACCCTGCCGTTCAGCTTTCCGTCGACCACCTGGTAGCGAGTACAGAGCATGCCATCCAGACCAAAGTGCCTGATCGCGGCCTCGGACTCGTACAGCGACGACGAGGTCAGCAGCACCAGCTGGTGCCCCTGCTGCCGGTGCTCGGCCACCTGCCGCACGCCGCCCGGCGCCACCCGCGGCACCACCTCGCGCTCGAACCAGGTGTAGGTGCGCTGGCGCACGGTCTCCTCGTCCTCGCCGCGCACCGTGGTGAGCGCCTTGTTGAACAGACGCTCCATGTCCAGGTCGAACACCTTGTAGGCAAGCAAGAAGAGCGAACCCTGCAGCGCCATCCAGGCGCCGATGCGGCCTTCGCGCAGCTCGCTGCGTACCCAGGTCGAACCGCTGTTGACCGTGAGCAGGGTGAGGTCGAGGTCGAAGAAAGCGGCGATGTTGGAGGTCGGGCTCAAGCCGTGGATTTTTATGCTAGGATCGCAAACAAAGCCACAGCCATCGCGGAGGGGGGAACTGTGAACGTGCGACGCTGGATCGAGCCGCTGTCCGTTGCCGCAGTGCTCGCGCTCGCTGCCTGCCCGAATGCAGTCGACCCCGAGCCGATCGGCGACGCCCAGCGGCCGCACTTCAATCCGGTCGACGCCGGTCTGGACGCAGCGCAGGCCGATGCACGCAGATCTGATGCACGCGCTGACGCGGCGCAGCCGGTCGACAGCGCGACTCGCGACGTCAGCCATGGCGATGCCGGGCGCACCGACGTCCGGACGAATCGGGATGCTGCCGGTGACGCCGGATCCGATGCCGCGTACGACGCGGCCCACGACGCTGGCAACGATGCCGCGCACGACGCCGGGGGCGACGCGTCGGCTGACGCTGCCAGCGACGACGGTGGCCTGCCGCTGCTGCGAATCGAGGTCGACCAGGAGGCGGGGTCCGATGAACTCTACGTGGACTGGACCAACCCCGCTGGCGCCAAGTGCGAAGACTGGTGCAACCCCAAGACCTGCGACTGGGGGGTCTACGGGGTGGCCACGATCGCCGATGACGACTGCGGAAATGCCTCCACCAACTGGGTCGAGATCAGCAATGCGCGCGTCGCCACGGGCATGTACAAGGCAAAGGTCTATGGCGTCTTCTGCGACTATTTCTGCGCCGCTGACGAGATCCGGATCTACGTTGCAGGCACTCTGATCAAGCGTTTTGTCGGCTCGGTCGACATCAGCTGGGATCAGTTCCTGTGCATGCCAGTGACCAATGGCGCCTGGGACACTGCCAACTTCAACTGGCCGCGCTCGTCCTGCCCGTGAGCGAGCTCTAGTAGTACAAATACGGCCACCAACTCAGAATCGGATTGCCGCTCGCGTCGCGCGCCAGGTTGCCCGGCCCCGGAAAGTTCTGCCGCCAGTAGACCAGAAACGGCCCCATGCAGTCGCGCGCCACCACCCGGTACTGAACGAATTTCGAGATCGCAAAGATCGACTTCTGGTCGGATCCGTCGGCGCCGTCGCGCAAACCAAAACTCTGGCAACTGCTGAGCACCGGAAAAGCGCTCGACAGATCGTAGTGCGATCGACCGTTGGGCATGAAGTGCACGTTGCCGCAGACCGGGTCGTAGGGATCGATTTCGCCGGTCGCGCTACTGGTCTGGTAGCTGACCGAGTGGTCGGTCGGATAGGTCAGGCAGTTGACCCCCATTGGGCAGTCGTACCAGCTGTCAAACCCAACGCCGTAGCGCTGGTCCAACCGATAGTTCGCAAATCGGGTGAAGTCCCGGCTCAGCGCGGGCAGCTGGTCGTTGTTCCAGGCCGCCATCGATTCGAAGCCGTGCGAAAGACTCTCGAGAAAACAACCTGGTCCGCGAGTATTGTTGAAGAAGGCGATGCGAACGCTGCGGGTACAGGTCGATGGAATCGCGTCGTCATCGTCGAAGCAGCCGTTTCCAGCACAACGATTCATTGGTTGATCAAGGCGTTGGCGCTGGGAGTTGTAGTAAGGCTTGTACTCGAGAATCTCGGCCGCGCCAGCGTCCGGCACATCTGCGCTCGAATAGATCCAGACTTCGTGCACCAGCCCGCGATCGATCAGCTCGCACAGGTCGAGCCGGTGGCCAGGCGCGCTCGGTTCCTCGATGGCGTACCAGTCCGCGAACTGCTCGCCAAACAGCTGCTCGTAGTCGAAGCCCCAGGTGCCCTGCACCGGATCCTCGCGCGGGTAGCGGGTGCTGTTGAGGTAGGGCCAATCGGCTGGCGGCAAGCTGTCGCGCAGGTCGACCTCGTACGCCAGTTCGTACTGCAGCGCGACGGGTGCGCTCGGATCGATGTATCCGTGGTAGCGGCTGGCCTCGGCGATGATGTCGACCATGTGCTGCAGCTGGCCGTGCATCTGTTCCATCGAGCGCGCGTTGACGAAGTTGATCGCCAGCACGCGCGGCCGCAGCTGCTGGATCTCGGCATGGTGCTCCATCAGCCAAGGATCCGAGTTGGCGCGGCTGTCGCTGTTGGGCCACACCGTACCTGCGTCGATCGCGGCCGCAGCGTCAGCAACGATTTGACCGCCATCGCTGGTGGTCACGCCTTTCGATACACAACCGGCCAGCAACCAGCCGACGACACCAATGGTACGGGCGGGGGCTCGCATGAACGCAGCCTAGCACGTTTGGGCACGCAGCCGACCCGGCCTGTGGTAGAGAGATCGCTCCACATCCAGCGACGGGGAACGGGATGAACATCAAGTTGCGATTCCTGGGGGCTGCGCGCCAGGTGACGGGTTCCAAGTATCTGCTCGAGGTCGACCAGCGCCGCATCCTGATCGACTGCGGCATGTACCAGGAGTGGAAGCTCAAGACCCGCAACTGGCAGCCGTTTGCCGTGCCGCTCGACTCGATCGACGCGGTGCTGCTGACCCACGCCCACCTCGACCACTCGGGCTGGCTGCCGCGCGCGGTCAACCAGGGGCTCAAGGCCCGCATCTACTGCAACGACGCCACCGCGGCGCTGGCCCAGA
>Ga0315268_10000293_pt1 | contig 57700 bp, 58 predicted proteins | sample C1_top_MG_FD_204535 | JGI IMG/M metagenome (GOLD analysis project Ga0315268, IMG submission 204535) | Sediment microbial communities from Yellowstone Lake, YNP, Wyoming, USA - C1_top | ecosystem: Environmental > Aquatic > Freshwater > Lake > Sediment | place: USA: Wyoming | collected 2017-08-01 | reverse complement strand
AGAACGGGGGAGAAATTGGCTGAAAAGGTTGATTCACAATTGAACACAATCAGAAATAATCCGAGCTTGGTACGGTCATTCTTTGGACATCCAAGTGTCGCCTATATTTCTGACTTATGAGTAAGTCCATCATGAACCGCGTTGCTGACAAAAACGGGATGATCGCAAGGCGCGCGACGCCGGTCGTAGTTATTCTACGATGCCAAGGAGCGCAACGCCGCGAGCGCCCGTTTTTGTTGCAACCCTCAAGGGCATTGGCTTTGCGGGCGGTCTGCGGCGTCAGGCTCCTTGCGAATGGAATAACCATTAGCATCGTCGCCTTTCTTGCATCCCATCCCGCAAAGCCGAATGCGCGGTCATGCGGGACTTAACCAGAGGTTCCCAAATGAAGCCGCCGTCCTCGCCCCGGAAAAAATCCCGCTCCAGCTTCAAGCCGTATAGCCGGGCATTGCGCCTGGCCGCGCTGCTGCTTTTGCTGGGACTGTCCGGCTACATTTACTATCTGGATGTCACCATCCGCGAAGCTTTCGAAGGCCGCAAGTTCGCTTTGCCTGCGCGTGTTTATGGCCGTGCGCTGGAGGTGTATCCGGGGTTGAGGCTGACGCGCGGGCAATTTGTCGATGAGATAAAGTCTCTCGGGTATCACGAAAGCCCGCAGCCGGACGAGGCGGCGACCTATAAACTTACCTTGAATGGCATCGAGTTTACGACCCGTGACTTTGTGTTCGGGGAGGGGCCGCAGGCTGCTCAGCATCTGCGCCTCGAATTCGCCGACGGCAAGGTGGCGCTGCTGCAGCAGCGCGGCAGCAAGGATGTCGATCTGCCTTTGTTGCGCATGGAGCCTCCCCTTATCGGCGGCATCTATCCCGGCCATAACGAGGACCGGGAGCTGGTGAGGCTCAGCCAGGTTCCCAAGCCGCTGATAGCCGCGCTGATTGCGACCGAGGACCGGAAATTCTATACGCACTGGGGCATCGATCCGCGCGGTAGCGCGCGCGCTGTACAAGACCGTCACCGGACAGCGCATCGAGGGCGGCAGCACGCTCACCCAGCAGCTCGTGAAGAATTTCTTCCTGACTCCGGAACGCACGCTGACGCGCAAGGGAACCGAGGCGCTGATGGCGCTGCTGCTCGAGATGCATTACAGCAAGGATGAGATTCTCGAAACCTATCTCAATGAGATCTTTCTCGGGCAGGACGCCAACCGCGCCATTCATGGCTTTGGCCTGGCCAGCTATTTCTATTTCGATCGTCCGCTCGACCGGCTGGAGCCGCAGGAGATCGCCACCCTGGTCGGCATGGTCAAAGGGCCGACGGTGTATGACCCGCGCAAACATCCGGAACGGGCTCTCAAGCGGCGCAACGTGGTGTTGCTGGAAATGGCCGGGCAGAATGTCATCACTCAGGCGCAATTCGTTGCGGCCCGCCAGAAACCGCTGGGTGTGGTTCAACGCGCACCCGCCGGCACTTCGCCGTATCCGGCCTTCCTGCAGTTCGTGCAGCGCCAGTTGGAGCGCGACTATCGTGAAGAGGATCTGCGCAGCGAGGGTTTGCGCATCTTCACCACCCTCGATCCGTTCGTCCAGCACCGGGCCGAGGAGGCTTTGCAGTCGCGCCTTGCGGCGATCGAGAAGGCGCGCAAATTTGCCGCCAATACGCTGGAGGGGGCTGTGGTGGTCAGCAGCACGCAGACCGGCGAGATACAGGCGATAGTGGGCGGGCGCGAGGCGCGTTACGCCGGGTACCCGCGCCCTCGATACGCAGCGCCAGATCGGCTCGCTGGTGAAGCCCATCGTCTATTTGACCGCGCTTGAAGACCCGCAACGCTATACGCTGATCACTCCGCTGGATGACAGTCCGCTGCTGTGGCGCCAGCCGGGCGCCCCTGACTGGAAACCGAAGAACTACGATCTCAAGTTTCACGGTCAGGTGCAGTTGCGCACCGCGCTGGCGCATTCTTACAACGTCGCGACCGCGCGTCTCGGCATAGCACTCGGTGTCGGGCATATTCTCGACAAGCTGCCCCTGTACGGTATCGAACGGCAGCCGCCGCCTTTCGCTTCGTCGCTGCTCGGCGCCTTCGGGCTTTCCCCGGTCGAAGTGTCCCAGCTCTACCAGACCTTTGCCGATGGCGGTTTCCGCACGCCCCTGCGCGCCATCCGCGTGATCGTCACGGCAGAGGGCAAGCCGCTGCAGCGTTTTCCGCTTAATGTCGAACCCGTCGCCGCACCGGCGCCGGTCTATCTGCTGACAGCGGCCTTGCAGGGCGTGGTGCGCGAGGGTACCGCGCAATCGCTGATCAATTGGCTGCCTGCCGAAATGAATGTGGCAGGCAAGACCGGCACCACGGACGATCTGCGCGACAGCTGGTTCGCGGGATACACCGGCGACCGCGTGGCGGTGGTATGGGTCGGCCGCGATGACAACAAGCCCACAGGATTGACAGGCGCCTCGGGGGCCATGACCGTCTGGGGCGAGATGATGAAGAACATCCAGCCCGAGCCGTTGCAGCCTGCGATGCCGGAGGAGATCGAGATGGTGAATGTCGATCCGGTCAGCGGGCTGCGTTATGATGAGGGATGCAAGGCAGGCGTGTTGCTGCCTTTCATCAAGGGTTCTGCGCCGGCACAGACATCGCCCTGCGGCGCTTCGTCTGCGGATGCGGCAGGCGCGAAGGCTGATGCGAAGGCCGATGCGAAGGCTGATTTGAAACCTGGGGTCAAGCAGGATTCGGGGAAGAAAAACTGGTTTCAGAGGTTATTCAATTGAGAAATAGATTTGGTTTGTTTTTTGTTTCGGCATGGCTGCTGTTGCTTGCCGGATGTGCGGGTGTGGCAACGCAGCCGTCAATCACACCCACACCCACTCCGTCCGGGGCACAGCAACCCGGTGAGGGCGCCATCATTGCACCGGCGCCCCTGAAACCTGTGCCAAGCTCCGCGATGTCGGGCAACAAGGCCGTGATCGCGTTGCTGGACCGGGCTCAGACCGACAACGAGTCCGGGCGGCGTGAAGCGGCAGGGGCATCGCTGGAGCGCGCGCTGCGCATCGAACCGCGCAATCCCTGGTTGTGGCTTGAGCTTGCGCAAGTGCGCCTCGCCCAGGGACAATACGCGCAGGCAATCACGCTGGCCCGCAAATCGAACAGTTTTGCCGGACATCAACCCCGTGTGCAATCAGAAAACTGGCAGGTGATCGGCCAGGCACGCGTCGCGCAGGGCGACTCGGCGGGCGCCGAGCAAGCGTACAAACTTGCCGCAGAGCTTGCGCAACAGGCAAAGGCGGAGGCGGATCACAATTCAGGATTCAACTTTCAATGATCGCCATATGGAAATGAAGAAGATCAATTCGGGCAAGCTGCGCGCCATCGGCTACGATGCGCGCGCCCGTTTGCTGCAGGTCCAGCTCGACGACGGCAGCACGCTGCAGTATGGCGGTGTGGGCGAGGATATCTGGCGCCGCCTCAGCAGCTCGGGCGCGGCATGGAGCTTCTATCGCGACAACATCGAGGAGGAGTTCACCGCGAAGCGCGTTTCCGGAAGCGCCCCCGCAACCGGGAACCCGCTCGACGAGTTATTCCGGAAGCCGTAGGCTGGTGGTGAGGCACAAATGTAGAACCGTAGGCTGGTGGTGAGCTTTGCGAACCCCGGCATCATGTAATCCAGAAACGCTGGGGTTCGTACCTCACCCCAGCCTACGGTAGCAGGAGCTCCAACCATGAGAACTTATACTCGCGCATTCATTCCCGGCGGCACGTTCTTTTTTACCGTCAATCTGGCCGACAGGTCGGAAACGCTGTTCACCGACCACATCGACGAATTGCGAATAAGCGTGAGGAGAGTTCGCGACTTCCATCCGTTTCATATTGATGCGATGGTTGTGTTGCCCGAACATCTCCATGCCATTTGGACATTGCCTCCAGGCGCTACCGATTACCCAACCCGCTGGGCATTGATCAAAGCCGGGTTCTCACGCAAGCTGCCTAAAACCGAGAGCATCAGCGCAAGCCGGAGCAAGAAGGGCGAGCGCGGCATATGGCAGCGTCGCTATTGGGAACATCTGATACGCGATGAGAATGACTTTGCGCGACATGTGGATTACATCCATTACAATCCTGTCAAACATGGCTATGTAAATTCGCCATGCGATTGGGCGCATTCATCCGTTCATCGCTTTATCCGGGAAGGCATTCTTCCGCCGAGTTGGGGGGCGGAGTACGTCGCAGCGGAAGATATGCAATGTGGGGAACCTGCGTAGGCTGGGACGAGCAGCCTACGGCACTGACAAGGACTCAGCCTCACTCTCCCATCGCCATCTCCAGCTCCAGCCAACTTTCCTCCAACTCTGCCACTTTCGCTTCCAGCCTTGCATGCGCCGCGTTCAGTTCGCTGATCCTGTCGCGGTCGGGGCTGGCGTAGGTGGCGGGGTCGGCGAGTTGCCGGTTGACTGCGGCGAGTTCCGCCTGTGCGGTGGCCAGCGCGGTTTCGAGTTTGCTTTGTTTGGACTGCAGCGCCTTGCGGTTGGGCCTGGGCGCGCTTTGCGTGCGCGGCTTTTCCGGCCGGGGCTGGGCGGCTACACTCGGGCGGCGGGTCTCGATCCATCTCTTGTAGTCTTCCAGGTCGCCGTCGAACAGTTTGGCCTCGCCATCGGCGACCAGCCAGAGTTCGTCGGCCACGGCGCGGATCAGGCTGCGGTCGTGCGACACGATCACCACGGCGCCGGTGTATTCCTCCAGCGCGATCGTGAGCGCGTCGCGCATGTCCAGGTCGAGGTGGTTGGTGGGTTCGTCGAGCAGCAGCAGGTGCGGCTTTTGCCACGCCAGGAGTGCCAACGCAAGGCGGCTTTTCTCGCCGCCGGAAAAACTCGCCACCGGGCGGTCCTCGCTGTCCCCGGCCAAGCCGAAACGGCCGAGGAAGCTGCGCAGCGCCAGCGTGGTTTCCTTCGGGGCGATGCGCTCCATGTGTTGCAGCGGGGTTGCGTTGCTGTCGAGATTTTCCAGCTGGTGCTGGGCGAAGTAGCCGATGCGGATATCGGGGGTGATCTCCAGCGTGCCCGAGGTGGGCTGCAACTCGCCCACCAGCAGTTTGATCAGCGTGGATTTGCCCGCGCCGTTGGGGCCGAGCAGCGCGATGCGCGCGCCGGAACGCAGCACCAGTTCGACATTCCCGAACAGCGTCTTGTCACCATAGGCGAAGCCCATCCTTTCCGCGCGCATCAACAAATCGGGGCTGCGTTCGGGCGCTTCGATCTCCAGTTCGAAATGACCGTCGGTGACATGCACGGCGGCGATGCGCGTGATTCTGTCCAGCGCCTTGATGCGGCTTTGCGCCTGTCTGGCCTTGGTGGCCTGGGCGCGGAAGCGGCGCACGAAATCTTCCAGGTGCGCGATCTTTTCCTGCTGCTTGTTGAACGCCTGGTTCTGCTGCGCGATCTTTTCCGCGCGGGCGCGCTCGAAGTCGTCGTAGTCGCCGGTGTAGCAGTCTATGGTCCGGTCGTGCACATGGGCGATGCGGTTGACGCAGGCGTTGAGGAATTCGCGGTCGTGCGAGACCAGCAGGATGCTGCCGGGATAGCGCGCCAGATACTGCTCCAGCCAGATGATCGCCTCGAGGTCGAGATGGTTGGTGGGCTCGTCCAGCAACAGCAGGTCGGCTCTATGCATCAGCGCGCGCGCCAGGTTCAAACGCATGCGCCAGCCGCCGGAGAAGCTGGTCACCGGGCGTTCCAGCGTGTCGTTGGCAAAGCCCAGCCCGTTCAGCAGTTGCGCGGCACGTGCCCTGGCGCCATAGCCGTCGATGTCCTCGAAGCGGTGCTGCGCATCGAACCATGCCGCGTCGTGATTTTCCTTCGCCAGTGTTTTCTCCAGCAGGCGCAGCTCCACATCCCCGTCGAGCACGAACTCCAATGCGGGCTGATCGGAACTGGCGATCTCCTGTTCGACGAACGCGATGGTCTTGCCGGACTGCATGGAAATCTCGCCGCCGTCCGGTTTGATCTCGCCGCGTATCAGCCGGAACAGCGTGGATTTGCCGCAGCCGTTCTTGCCGACCAGGCCGATGCGCTGGCTGGTATACGCCTGCAGATTCACATTCTGCAGCAACGGGATGCCGCCCTGCAGGTAAGACAGATTCTGGATATTGAGCATGGGGGCGATGATAGCAGACGGGGCGGGTCGTTCCGGCCTTCAGGGGCTCGCACGAAACATGGCGCATAAAATCAATAAGTCCGGGCTGCAACGCTGAGCTAAAATACGTGTCGGATTTACACAACCCCGCTCAGGCGATTTACGACGAACTCTTCGATGGCAACGACCGACAACTTCGCAAACCTCCAACCATCCTCAGTCTGGGCGCACTGCGCCACGCTGTGCGCGATACCGCGTCCCTCGCTGCGTGAGGCGGCGCCGATCGGGCATCCGATCGAGCGGGCACAGGCGCGTGGCATCGAAGCCATCGTCGATGAATGGGGCAGGAATTCATGTTGAAAATTCCGGGAGTGCTGCGCCGGGTAGGTCCGGGCCTGATTACGGGTGCGGCCGACGATGATCCCAGCGGGATCGCAACCTATTCTCAAGCCGGCGCGCAACTGGGATTGCAAAGCCTGTGGAGCGTGCTGTTTGCCTGGCCTTTGGTGGTTGCAGTGCAAGTCATCTGCGCCCGTATCGGCGTGGTGACGAACCGCGGTCTCGCTGCCAATCTTCGCGATAATCTGCCGCGTCCCGTGCTGTTGACGGTTGTGGGCGCTTTGTTGATTGCCAATACACTCAACATTGCCGCGGACCTGGCTGCGATTGGCGATGCGATACAACTGCTCTTTGGCGGTCCGCAGCATTTATATTCGGTTGGAGCCGGGCTGTTGTGCGTATTTCTTCAAATAAAAATTCCTTTTGAACGCTACATCAAGGTTTTGAAATGGCTAACGCTTTCCCTGCTGGCCTATGCCGGGGTTATCTTTACTGTACATATTCCGTGGCGGCAGGTTTTGCACGATGCCTTTTTTCCAACGTTACAGTGGACCCCAGAATACGTCGGCATGATTGTGGCTATTTTTGGTACGACCATCAGTCCATACCTGTTCTTTTGGCAAACAGCCCATGAGATCGAAGAACGTAAAGCGGCGCGGAGGTCCAAAGCCGAAACTGCGATAGAGCTGACTAAGGAGTTGCGCCGGGTCCGCATGGACACTGCTTTTGGCATGGGCGTTTCAATCTTCATCGCCTTTTTTATCATGCTGACGACAGCGGTGACATTGCATGTTTCCGGCGTGACTGATATTCAAAGCTCCCGTCAGGCAGCCGAAGCGCTAAGGCCGGTGGTCGGGCAATTTGCATTTTTGATGTTTGCGCTGGGAATTATCGGCAGCGGCATGCTTGCCGTCCCTGTGCTGGCCGGTTCTGCTGCCTATGCTGTGGCTGAATCATTTGAGCACCCGACCGGATTGTCTCTTCAACCTGCCGAGGCACGCACCTTTTATACCGTGATCGCCGTTGCCACGCTTGCCGGAGCCGCTCTTGATTTCACGCCTATCAATCCGATCAAAGCCCTGTACTGGAGCGCGATCGTCAATGGTATCGTTGCCGTGCCGCTGCTGTTTATCATTCTCTGGATGGCCGGGTTGAAAAGGGTGCTGGGTGACTTTGTCATCAAGGGCAGACTGCTTTTTCTGGGCAGAGCAGCGGCTGCTGTCATGGCTTTGTGCGCCATTTCAATGATCGCATTATTGTTTCAGAATTAACCGCAAACTGGCCTCGCCTTCACAGTACAAACTCATCAGTCATCAGCATGCCAACTCCACTCGAAAATCTGCAACCGCGTTCGGTCTGGTCGCACTTCTCCACGCTGTGCGCGATACCGCGTCCCTCGCTGCATGAGGCGGCGCTGATCGAGCATCTGATCGAGTGGGCGCAGGCGCGCGGCATCACTGCTGCCGTCGATGGCGCGGGCAACCTGATCCTCAAAAAGCCTGCCAGCGCCGGCTGCGAGGTGCAGACCGGCGTGATCGTGCAAGGACATCTCGACATGGTGTGCCAGGCCAACGCCGGAACCCGGCACGACTTCGAGCGCGACCCGATAAGCGTTGCAGTGCGCGATGGCTGGGTGGTGGCGCAGGACACCACGCTGGGCGCGGACAACGGTATCGGCGTCGCGCTCGCGCTGGCCGCTCTGGAAGAACCGGGACTGATCCATCCGCCGCTGGAGGTGCTGCTCACCGTCAACGAGGAATGCGGCATGGACGGCGCGCGCGGGCTGGCGCCCGGCGCCTTGCACGGCAAGACGCTGATCAATCTGGATACCGAAGAGTGGGGACATTTCTATCTGGGCTGCGCGGGCGGTGTGGATGTGGAGGTGCGCCACGATTGCATACAGGAGGTTGTGCCGCAAGACTATGCGCTGTTGCGCTTTGAAGTGAGCGGACTGCGCGGCGGCCACTCCGGCATCGACATCCATCTTGGGCGCGGCAATGCGATCAAGCTGCTGGCGGAAGCGCTGCGCGATTTGTCCGCGCACACCGATGTGCGATTGATCTGGATGAAGGGCGGCACGGCGCGCAACGCAATTCCGCGCGAAGCTTTCGCTACCTGTGCGCTGCCCGTTGCGATGGCGTCGAATATCGATGATTGGGTGCGGCATCGGCATCGGGCGTGGCGGGCGCGGTTCGCGGATGCGGATGCGAATGTGTCGTTCGAGTGCAAGCATGACGACACGATGCCGGACACAGCCGTTGCAAATGCGGAACGCGATCGCCTGCTCGCCTTTCTCGACATCGCCGCGAATGGTGTCTCGCGAATCAGCGGAGACTTCGCAGGCGTGACCGACACCTCATCCAACCTCGGCGTGGTCGCCCTTGAACAGGGCGCGTTCAAAGCGACGTTCAAGGTGCGCTCGCTGCAGGATGCACGAGCCGATGCGCTGGCCGACAAGCTGGTCACGCATGCTGCCGGCTACGCGCTGCGCGCATGGAAGGACGGCGCGTATCCTGGCTGGACGCCGAACCCGTCCTCTGACTTGCTTGCGCTGTGCCGGCAGGTGTACACCGCGCAATTTGGTCAGCCCGCCGGATTGCAGGTGATCCACGCCGGACTGGAATGCGGCCTGCTCGCCGCCAGCCATCCGCAACTGGACATGATCTCCTTCGGCCCGGACATACGCGGCGCGCATGCGCCGGGCGAACGGGTTGAAATAGAATCTGTCGCGCGCTGCTGGATTTTGCTCAAGGCGCTGTTGCGGGCGCTCGCGGTTGAAACCGCGCCGGATATTTCAGGCCGGCGCGGAACGACACAGAGTAAATGAAAAAATTATCGGGCCGCAACCAATCAGGGACCACGATTTCATGATCCGGCTCGACAAAGCATTGCGTGCATGGGGAACGCCCGGTTTCGGGGCCGTCCTCAAACAGGAGATCGCGCAATTGGGCTCCGAACATCTGCCCCTGCAACAGGGATTGTCAACCGGCAACTATGTCACCGCCGACCCAATTACCGTGATGATCAACAGCGTTGCCGAGATGGAAGATGTCATTCGCATCAAGGCGGGAATTTTCTACCAGGGCGTGATCGGCGGTTGCAGTTGCACGGATGACCCCACCCCCGCCAGCGAAATCAATGAATACTGTGAAGTACAATTGGATATCGATAAGACAACGGCGGCCACTGTGATTATGCTTGCGGAGTAATCGGGAACTGGCTGCAACTTCTGTGTGGCGAACCTTTTTTAACGGTAACTGTCCTGGCTGGCTGGCAGGAAATACGATTGCTTCAATCGGGCGCGAAGCCCGGGCTCACCAGTTGTCAGCCGCTTGTATCTATATCCAGCATCAGGCTCGATACGTTCTCTTGGCCGAATGGCACAAACCGGGAGATCAGGATAATCATGCAGGAAATTTTCGACTATTCCATTTTTGGCAATACGGTTTTCAGCTACCTTTCAGCGCTGGGAATTTTTACCGGCGGAATGGCGGTTGTTTATGTGTTTGGGAAATATATTTTGAACCGGCTAAAAGATGGGCTCGCACAGGATGCTATCGGAGTTTTCGAGCCTGAAGAAGCGATACTGGAGCCAGCACTTATGGGGCAGGAGATACTGGGTATCGTCGAGCGGCAACGTGACCGATGAAGTGTGGAAGAAGTACATCGAAGAACAAAAGCCAGAGAAACCCGATGACCACTTCAAAGTGGTGTAAGTTGGCGCTGGCCGACACAAGTAGCGGCTTGAGTCGTAACCTTAAGCCCTCGCCTTTAGGCGAGGGTCGTTAGCAGGCGCACAGCCGAAACGGCTCCACCTGTGCAACGCCGTATTACGGTACCTTTTCCTGATTATTTGCGCCGGGCTATTTTGGAGCAGGTGACGGAGACGATGTTGAGAGTGTCTTTGTCAAAGGCGGCGCTGGCCGGTTTGATCTCGCACTTCTGTTTGGCCGGCGTGGTCTTGATGGCGACGCTGTAGTCGCTGCCATCTGGCAGATGGGTGTCGGGGAAGATGAATTTGCCGTTGCCTGCTATCGCCAGGTCGTTTGCCCCATTGAGCTGGAGAATCAGCTTATTCCCGGGCCCCTTGCCGGAAAGCCCGGAGACCGTGCCCCCGACGGCATAGCTGTTGGTGACGCAAGTGACAGAGATGTTATTGACGGCTGCACCGGCGATGCTGCCGCTGCCCTGGCCGACAGTGCAAGTCTGTTTGACAGGAGAGGAAGGCGAAGCTTTGACGGTGACGGCGTAGGCGCTGCCTTTGGCCAGCGCCTTGGGGAAATTGAATTTGCCGTTGGCGCTGACTGCCAGATCGTTCGCTCCGTTAAGCTGGAGTATCAGTCCGCTGCCGGAAAGCCCGGAGACAGAACCGCCGACGGTGAGAGCAGGGGCGGCAGCTACAGCCGGGGCTGGGGACGCGTTCTCGCTCTTGTTGCAACCGGCCAGCCCGGCAATCACGGCCGCCATCAACAATACCGCACGCACCGTCTGTGTGAGCTTTACCATAATTCGCTCCCTGTCGTTCATTTCACCGAACATCGATTGAAGATTGTTATTCAGGCGGCCATTCCTGTCCTGAGATAACGCCGAAACTTTGTGTCAAGCGTAATTGTACACAATTTATACAGACGGCTTGCAATTGACAGGCATCCGGCAGAGTTGCTGCGTCATGTTCCGTTCCGAAATGGCTGTGGATGAGGCGGCCGGAGCCCGTACCACAGATGTCGCGAGTATGGGCCTGCTGCCCGGGCCGGCTGCGACCCTGATACGGTGACGAAAATAAAAACAGGCTGAATGGGTCGCATCAATTCGAAAATAAACGGGCAGTCATGCACGTCACGATTTCGGTTGAGCGAAAGCGGTATCACGCGATGAGTACAGCAGAGCAAAGGCGTTGAAACCGAGATAAACGAGATAGGTGACGAAATATAGCAGCGCGGTCCGTTCCAGCGTCATCCCGTCGGCAAACAGCCACATCAGCAGCGCGTAAAGCGGGAGCGACAATATCTCTCCCGCCATGATCAGTCCCGTGCGGTGAGCGGAGAAAAGGCCAAACAGGAACAGCCATGAGGCTATGCGTATCCAGCTGCCCAGCATGATCAGCGCGGCAGTTTGATCGCTCACCACAAAGCGCGCGTCATACAGCGTCGCCAGCATGAAGCGCTGGTTGAGGAAGATCAGCAGCAGCAAACACGCCGCAGGGATCAGCACCATCACACCGGCGCGCTGCATTTCTTTTTTGAATTGCGCCGAACCGCCACGGCTGCCGAAGAAAGTGGCGCTGAAGCGCGGCAGGAAGATCAGCGACAGCACGCCTGCCGCCGTGGCAGTCACCCACTCGGTGGATCGCCACAACGCCTGCAGGAATCCCACATCGCTCCAGGAAAGCGTGCCCGACAACATGCCGCGCACCAGCAGCATCGAAACCGGACTCATGATGCCGATCGCCAGACCGACCGGCACGAACTTCACCAGTTTGCGGAAGTATTCCGCGCCATCCTCTTGCCCGTCTCGAGGCCGCGACAGCTTGTGCAAATAACGCCAGATCGCGATGCCGATGGCAGCCAGCAAAAGACTTTGCACCCACATCAGCCCGCGCAACGACAACCCGAACCACGCACCAGCCGCCACCAGCAGCAATATCACGCTGGCCAGCAGGGCCAGGCCCAACATGCGCTGCTGCCGGTGTTTACCCAGCCAATATGCGTTGAGTGTGGCCGGGACGACGGTGATACAGCCGGCCAATGCGGCCAGCAAAAACAAATCCGTTTCGATTCTTCTCTGAGTGAGCCAGGCCGCCAGCCCGGGTGCGGCCAGCGCCACGATCAGCGCCACCGCCAGCGATGTGCCCAAGCCCAACTTGAGCGCATCACGCAGCAGGCTGCGCTCGTCGCGTGTAGTGTTCACCTGGGTGATCAACACCGTGAGTCCCTGCAACACCCCTGCCATTGTCACCGCGCTGACCAGCTCAACCACCGACTGCAGTTGTGCCCAAAGTGCAACCATGGTGGGGCCACCGGCCAGGGCCAGCACCTTGTCCAACCCGGCACGACCCAGAAGATCGACCAGGATGATGATGAACGCGGCCAGCACGCTTTGGATCGAAGTCAATGCTACCTCAGGTTATATTTTGCTCGCCTCTGAATGAATAATCCCGGGCAGGCTAAAATTATTTTTGCGGAAACGTCCAAACCAGCTTAACGCCGGCCTGAACGTTTGTCACTCGGAAGATGGGAAGCGGGCAGTGTATGGATGCAGTCCTATCCTGATGCGGATTGCTGACTTTGTTCAGCAAAACCCTGCTGAAATATATTCGCCTCCGGCCCGTGTTGGCCAGAAATCGCGACGACCATACCGCCCAACAAATTTCTGGTTGTAATGTTCGTCATGCCACAGTCCTTGAAGTGGCCGTGCAAAACATCAGCATCCATTTTCCGCGCCAGGCGATGCCAGGTTGTAAATGCGGCGCCGGAAAATCCGGTTAGCTGTTCTGCTTCGAGATAACGTTTTGCATCCGCATCTGAAAATGACAGCTTGGGCACTAATACGGACACCGTCCCGCCCTCACGGCAGACACGCCGCATCTCAGCGAGGACGGCGCGGGGTGAGTCCACCACATTGATCAACGATGCCGCCAGAACAACATCGAAGTGTTGGTCCGGGAAGGGTAGCCGAGTTGCATCGGCCTGTTTGAACTGCACTGGACTTGGCGTTTGCTGCGCTTTTACCAGCATCTGTGTGGATCGATCCACTGCACTAACCTTCATGTTTCGTTTCGCCAGCGAACGGGAAAAATCGCCGCCAGCACAGCCAATTTCCAATACTTTTGCGTTGGGTGTGAGTATCGGTTCAACCCATTGCTCCAGCATGTTCCTGTACCAAGGCAAGCCGAATAATCGGCTGAATAATGCCGGTGGCGATTTCATCAGCCACATGAGTTGCAGATAGCCAATAATATTTTTCATGCGTGCGTTACTTTTATTGCGGCGGATGAAGCTGGCTTCCAAAAAGCAAACAGTAAACCTATCCAGATGGCGTTAAACATCGGGAATGCGGAAAGCGACATCGGTACTACGCCTGTCGCGGTGTAGAACGCACCCACAGCAAGGTCGATCAATTGAATGAATGCCATCAAGCGTATCCACAAAATGTGTTTCTCCGGGTCGGCGCTGATGATCCATAGCCCGATGCCATAAGCCAGAAAGCGCGAGGCAAGCATGCCCAACGGATAGAGCAAATCAGCGGCGGGCAGGCTGTGCCCCATTTTCAGCAGCAGCACATTAGGCGCTAGCAGGTAGGCCAATCCCAATACGATTTGTATGCTGCCAACGGCTCTCAATGCGATGCGGAACATGCGTGTTCTCCTGAATGAAATTGATGGAAAACGCAATATAATTGCTACAATTCACATTGTGAAGTAGTTACCGAAAGGGAAGTTATGAAGACAAAAAATCTTGCTGCCGTTCAAACACCCACGTTAGCAGGCAATTGCGACGGTGCATGCCCGGTGCAACGAGCTGCAAAAATTCTGGATGGTAAATGGACGACCTTGATCGTGCGCGATTTGATCGGCGGCAAGAAACGCTATTCGGAGTTGCAGCGCAGTCTGTCAGGAATCAGTCCGCGTTTATTGGCAGCGCGACTGCGCTTGCTGGAGCAGCACGGTATGTTGACCCGCACGGTCTATCCGACTGTTCCACCTACTACCGAATATGAGCTGACATCGTTGGGGCATGGCTTGCGTGATGTCATCGAAGCAATGGCCAGGTTCGGAGCAAGCTGGGCGTAAAACTATTCGCGCGTGCTTGGTGTCTCCAATTTTGGTGTCTCCAGGCTGATGCGACCCAGTTTGCCGCTGCGATATTCGGTCAGCAAAATCATCGCCGCCTTTTCCAAGTCCGGTTCACCGCCCCGCCCTTTGAGCAGGCAACCGCGCTTCTTTGCGATTGCTTCGACCACACCCATGCCATCCATTCCTGTCTCGACAATACCGTAGCGCGCGGCGAGCAGGCCGGGATAGCGCACAAGCAGCGTGGCGGCAAGATATTCGGCGACTTCCTCATCTATGGTGGCATTGCGCCCGATCGCGTGTATGGTGGCGAGTTTCAGGCCATCCTCGGGTTTCTCAATCTTGGGCCACAGCAGACCGGGCGAATCGGTCAGGGTCATGTGGTCGTTCAACTTGTGACACTGCTGCGATTTGGTCACGGCGGGTTCGTCGCCGACGTTGGCGACGCGGCGTTTGAGCAGCATGTTCATCAGCGTGGATTTGCCGACATTGGGGATGCCCATGATCATCATGCGCAGCGGCTTGTGGGTGCTGTCGCGATGCGGCGCAAGCGGCTGGCACAGTTTGGGCACTTTGGCGGCATCGCCGGCATTCTTGCAGCTCAGCGCCACCGCCTTGACGCCCGCCTGCTTGTTGTAAAAATTCAGCCAGGCCTGAGTGATGGCAGGATCGGCAAGGTCGGCCTTGTTGAGTATCTTCAGGCAGGGGCGCTGGCGATGCTCGCGCAGTTCCCTGATCAGCGGGTTGCAACTCGCTTCGGGCAGACGCGCATCCAGCACCTCGATGACGACATCGATGAATTCCATCGCCTCGGCGGCTTTTCTGCGTGCGGAGGTCATGTGACCGGGAAACCACTGTATGGACATGGGCGATGGACTGGCTGAAAAAAAGGATTTTACTCCGTGCGGTCTACGGATGTGCGAAACGCATGAAATTTGACATACCTGGCAGAAAGGCAGAGAATAAACAGAACGTATATTCTGTTAAACGTTTATTATGGCAAGAAACCGGGAATTCGATCCGAAGGCCGCGCTCGAAAAGGCGATGAAGTTATTCTGGAAAAAAGGCTATACCGACACCTCTATCGACGATCTTGTAGAAACCACCGGGGTCAGCCGCTACGGGCTTTATGGGGAATTCGGGAGCAAGCGCGAGTTGTTCCTTGCCAGCCTCGATCATTATCAGGATACGGCGGTAAAGGAATATTTCGGCATCGTCGAGCAACCGGGGGCCGGTCTGCGTGAAATCCGGGCTTATTGCGAAAAACTTGTCGATATCTATTCCCAGCCAGCCGGCAAACTCGGTTGCCTGGTTTGCAATACCGCGACGGATATCGCGCCACACGATAAGGGTGTGGAGAAAAAAGTTAAATTTGCAATAGAACGAATGACAGCCGGGTTCGGCCTGGCGCTCAAGAATGCAAAAAAGCGGGGCGAAGTCAGAAACGATCTGGATATCAAGCAGGCGGCTGACTTTCTGACAGGAACCCTGCTTGGCGCCTCGGTCATGGCAAGATCGGGAGCAGGTAAACAAATGATAGGCAACACCGTTGAGATGTCGCTCGCATCGATGTGATTTTTTGACCAAACCAGAATGGCTGTTCCGTTATTAACCAACCGGGGAGGAAATAAATAACGTTTATACGATATTGGAATGGGAGTAATTGCAGTTTTTTAATTTTATAACTTACAGGAGATGGAATCATGAACTTCGACAAGGAATTTGACGCGAGCGGTTTGTCCTGCCCCTTGCCTATTCTGAAGACCAAAAAAGCGCTCGCCGATATGGCTTCCGGTCAGGTGCTCAAGGTGGTTGCGACCGATGGTGGTGCGGTCAAGGATATGCAGGCCTTCGCCGATCAAACCGGCAACAACTTGCTTGCCACAAAGGAAGCAAATGGCGCATACACCTTTTACATGAAGAAAAAGTAAGCTGTAAATAAATGCATCGAAGTGTTTTTTTGGCCAATTACAGAATACATGTTCTGTATTAACAAAAATGAAGGAGAAAAAGATGGGTAGGTTACAAGGAAAAATAGCGTTAGTAACTGGAGGAACGACCGGAATAGGACCCGCCACAGCAAGACTCTTTCACGCATAAGGAACGAAGGTTTTTGTTACGAGAAACAATAAAAAAATATCACTGAAGCAAAAGCAGCGCTTCCCAAGGAAGTCCCAAGGAAGCAATGGAAGGGTTGGCGCAATCGATTATCCAGACGGTTCCGATGCACCGCTTCGGCAATCCGGAAGAAATTGCGAAGGCCGCTCTATTCCTTGCTTCCGACGAATCCTCCTATCTAACGGCATCGGATATCGCAGTGGACGGCGGATATCTGGCTGTATAGGTGGAGTTGCGCCGTATAAATTTGATACCATTACTCTGGCCGCCTGATGATTTGCTTATGAACTTTTTGCACTCTTTCAATCACATTCGACCCAGCACTCGCGCATATCTGCGCTGGGTGTGGCCTTGCGCGGTCAAACTATCCGCATCGGGTGGCCTGGAGAGATAGCGATTTAATTCGATTGATTCGGAAAGTTTTCCAAAGGCCACAGAACCCATCTGTGGCCTTTTTTGATTTTCGCGGTTTTATTGGAGAGAGCTCTGAATCACGAGGAAGTGCTGCCGCACGTGTGGTTCGGCGCCGCGTTCATTTTGCTGGGGCTGTGTATGCACCGTTGGGGCGTGCTGTGGCTGGCGTATTTGCCGGTACGGGACGGTAGATAGCGCTGGTTACGGCTCTCGATCCGGCGCCAGCAGCACCAGTTGGTCATCGTCGAGATAACACCATTCGCCTTCCGCCAGCCCAAGCTCATCGAGTTTCAAACCGCCGATCTGCGAACGCCGCAGCGCATCGCAATGGTTGCCGGCGGCTGCCAGCATGCGTTTGACCTGATGATATTTGCCCTGCTCCAGCACGATTTCCAGCCGATGAGTATCGACCATGCGGCAGGTCACCGCCGCCAGTGGCGCCGGCTCGTCGTGCAGTTTCACACCGGCCAGCAACTTCGCAACCAGTTCCGGCGTGACCGGATCGTGCGTGGCGGCCTCATAGACTTTGGGAATGAGCCGCCTGGGCGAAGACTGGGCGTGTATGAACGGCCCATCATCGGACATCAGCAACAGGCCGGTGGTATCGTGGTCGAGACGACCCACCGGCTGCACATCGCGCCGGGCGAATTGTTCCGGCAGCAGGGTCAGCACGCCGGGGTGATGGCTGGCTTTTCTGGAACACTCGAAGTTGGCAGGTTTGTTCAATGCGATGTACACCTGTTCGCGGTAAGTCCACAGTTCGCCGAATATCCTGAATTCAAGACCGTTGGTTTCGATGGCGGCACGGCTGTCGGTAACGGTCTTTCCCGCAATGCTCACTTCACTGGCGGCGATCAGTTCGCTGCACCACTTGCGCGTGCCAAAACCTTGCGATTGCAGGATACGGCCTAAAGTCAATTTGCCCATGACGGAACTTTAGCAGACAAGCGCTTTAAAAAAACCGTTTTCCGGATGGGTGCAGTCCTGCATCCGGCGCCTGGCGATGTATGTTTGTCGGTGGCAAAAAACAAGCTTCGGATAGCGCAGCCGACTGCCCGGCTTTGGTACAATCAGCTTCGCTATCGCGTTTTGACAAAACGAATTTGAGTGCATGTTGGCCAATCGATGATGAACTGAGGAATGGAGTCGCGATGAACCTGGTGTTCTGGAAGAAAAAAACCGCTGCTGAAGATAGCGAAGACGGCTCGCAGAAAAAGCCTGACGACAGGACTGTGCCGCGAAAACCACCAGGACGCGAGTCACGCTGCGAGGAAACATCCGAAGATACGGATGCTGAAACAGCAAACGCCAGTCCGGCCCGTTCCGAACGACGCCTGATCGCTGGTGCAGTTGCGGGTGTTCTGATTCTGGCCGCAGCCGGATTGACCACTTGGAAAATATTCCTGTCATCCCCAAAAAAAGACGCTGTCACCGCTGATACTCCCGCTGTGATTCAGCCATTGCCGCTTCCCGAAAAACAGCTGATCAAATTACCTCCGGCAGGATTCTCCCAGTTAAGAAAAGCCCGCTCCGACGGCCGTCAAACTGATATCGAAGCCTTAGAGAAAAATGACAATGCACTGCAAACACAAAACCAGGCGCTTAAAGTCGAACCGGCCCGGCTTGAAAATCTCCAGAGCGCAAGCCGTCAAGCTGAAATCGATACTTTGAAAAAACAGAACAGCGAGTTGCAAACACAAATCGGAGAACTAAAAGCCGGGTTGCCTCAGCTTGAAAAAGCACAAACCGAACAACACCAGGCTAATATCGATTCCCTTGCAAAAAAGAACAGCGAATTGCACTCGCAGATCGAGACACTGAAGAAAAAGCAGCAGCAACCTTCCGCTTCCCCAGCCGATCAAACGGCCGGCAAGGGCAAGACTCAGCCGCCCAGCCGCAGTGGCGACATGACAGTCGGCAGCAAAAAACCCAAAGCTGCCGCCAAGACCTTGAAGGAAGCTATTGAGGCTATGAACGCCGGTTCTGGCGACTCACCAAAAAAAGCCGCCAAATAATCTACCCGGTCAATTTCGGCATTTGACGTGTTTTCTTCAACTCCAGAGATTCCTGCATAGCGTAACAATTATTGCCGTGCCATTCAACCAGCCAACCCGTGTTAATTGGGCAGACCCGCTACAGCAAAATGATCATTGGCTGAGCCAATTGGGGTAATCGAATTTTTCAGGCCATAAATTTGCATGTCAAAGTCGAGCACGCCTGGAATGAAGTCGTGAGTTATTTCCTTCCTCTTTCCAGCGTCACCTGGCTGGTTGGAATATCGCGCCATGCACTGCAGGAAATGATACGCGACACGCGCTGCATACGGTGCGTGCGTTTCTGGTGCGCAATCCGGCTGAACTGCCTCACGATGCCGCAAAAAAACAGGCGTTAACCGCACAGGAAAGGATACTCGAAATCATGGCAGCCCATGTCACCATCCAGCCCAGCGGCCGCGAATTTTTCGTCGAGGGCAACGACACGCTTTTGGAAGCCGCGCTGCGTGCCGGGGTGTCGCTCAATTATGGCTGCAGCAACGGAAATTGCGGCGAGTGCCGGGCGCGTTTGATATCGGGCGAAGTCAAGAAAGTCCATGCGCACGACTATGTGCTGAGCCAGGCCGAGAAAGATGCCGGCGTGATCCTGATGTGTTCCTGCGCGGCGGTGAACGACGTGGTGATCGAGGCCAATGTGGCCGGAGCGCAAGACATTCAGGTGCGGCAACTGGAGGCCAAGATCAAGTCGGTGGAAGTGTTAAATTCCCAACTAGCCGCGCTGCATTTGCTGGCGCCGCGCGGCCAGCGGCTGCGCTTTCTCGCCGGGCAGTCGGTACGTTTGACGGCGCAAGGCGCGAGCGGACAATACGCCATCGCCAGCTGCCCATGCGAGGAAAGGCATATCGAGATCCAGATATCGCGCAAGCCGGACGATGCATTTTCTGAACTGCTGTTCGGCGGTTTGAAAGCGCATGACAGTGTCGGGGTGGAAGGACCCTACGGCGAATTCGTGCTGGAAGACGCTTCCGCACGCCCCATTATCTTTATCGCGTTCGGTGTGGGTTTCGCGCCGGTCAAAAGCCTGATCCAGCATGCGATGTCGCTCGATCTGTCCGAGTCCATGGACTTGCACTGGCTGGCAGATGAGGCGGGGCACTATCAGAACAACTTGTGCCGCGCCTGGACAGATGCGCTGGACAATTTTACTTACGTCTCCCACGCCCAAACGGCTGATGTGGAAACCGCACTGGCCAATATCGTCAGCGGTTATCCCGACCTGCATCGCTTCGATGTCTATGCGGCCGGCACTGCGGCACAGTTGCATATCGCCAGGAGATTGTTCCTGAAACAAGGTCTGCCGGAGCGGCGTTGGCGGGCCAGCTCTTATTGAGCCGGTCGAAAGCTTCCCTGCAATACTTTCGGCTCGACTTCTATCATGCCGGCATCGCTGGTCATCATGATGTGGCCTTCCTGTATCGCGCATTGCAGCTGCATCGTGCGGCAGGCCAGCGCGGCGAGCGCCAGCGTGGTCTCGCTGCTCAGCCTGAGCACGGTGAGGTTGTTCAGGCGCTGCAATTTGTCGCGATTCTCGTTCCACCAGATGTCGGCGGCGCGACCGTAGCTGACGACCGCGACCTGATTGGCGCGACCGCTGGCTTTGCGGATGACGCGCTCATCGGGCAGGCCCACCTCTATCCAGAGTTCGATCGCGCCGGTGAGGTCTTTGTGCCACAGGTCTGGTTCGTCGTCGCTGCTCATGCCTTTGCCGAAGGTCAGCGCGTCGTCAGCGTAAAGCGCGAAGGCGAGCAGGCGCACCATCATGCGCTCGTCGGTTTCCGACGGATGCCGCGCCAGCGTCAGCGCGTGGTCGGCGTAGTAGTGGCGATCCATGTCGGCAATCTGGAGTGCGGCTTTGAATACGGTTGCTTTGATGGCCATGTCTGCGCGGTGCCGATTAATTTCATTTTAATTGTTGAAGGCAAGCGGCCAGCAGGGTGGATAAAGCGCGTAGCGCATATCCACCGTCCGCTGGTGGAAACGCTACGCTTTTTCCACCCTACAAAATTCAGGTTAGGCATTCTATACATAGCGACATAAATCTACTACGCGAACTGGCATCGGGGTCGCGCGGTGCTCGGCATCCGGGGCCGCGTAGCGGTAAACTGAGTTGTACACTCCGGTGCCTGTGCTCCGGGCTCCCCCAATGCCAGCCCGCTCGCTACGATTTCTGTCGCCATGTATAGCAGGCTGAATCGCGCCGGATGGTATTGCCCCGGTGTTGCGACTATAATCCGCGCCCACAAGGCTTACTAACAGTCATATATCGAATGCAGTTGTTCACTTTTGGCATTAACCATCAAACCGCGCCGCTTGCCGTGCGCGAGCAGGTCGCGTTCAATGAAGACGGGATGGAGAGCGCCCTGCGCGATCTGGTGGACAATGGAGCGGCCAAGGAGGCGGCGATCCTTTCCACATGCAATCGCACGGAGCTGTATTGCAACGCGACGCAACCCGACCAGGCCATCGATTGGCTGGCGCAATATCATCACCTTCCCCGCAAAGACCTCGATCCCTATCTCTACATGCTGCCGCGCGAACAGGCGGTGAAGCATTCGTTCCGTGTGGCGAGCGGGCTGGACTCGATGGTGTTGGGCGAGCCGCAGATCCTCGGCCAGATGAAACAGGCGGTGCGCCAGGCCGAGCAGGCGGGCACGCTGGGTTTCCTGTTGCACAAGTTGTTTCAGCGCACTTTTTCGGTGGCGAAAGACGTGCGCACCCGGACCGAGATCGGCGCGAATCTGGTGTCGATGGCCGCCGCCGCGGTGAGGATGGCCGAGCGGATATTCCCGAGCATTGCCGAGCAGCGCGTGCTGTTCATCGGCGCGGGCGAGATGATCGAACTCAACGCGGTGCATTTCGCGGCGCGTTCACCCAGGCGCATCACCGTCGCCAACCGCACGCTGGAGCGCGCGCAGGTGCTGGCGCGGCGCTTCAACGGACATGCGATCACGCTGACCGATCTGCCGGAACAGCTGGCGCATCACGATATCATCGTCACCTGCACCGCCAGCCAGCTGCCGATACTCGGCAAGGGCATGGTGGAGAGTGCGCTCAAGACGCGCAAACACCGCCCGCTGTTCATCGTGGATCTGGCCGTGCCGCGCGATGTGGAAGCGGAAGTCGCCGAACTGGACGATGTGTTCCTGTACACCGTGGACGACATCGCCGAAGTGGTGAAAGGCGGGCTGGATGCGCGCCAGGGCGCGGTCAGGGAAGCCGAGGTCATCATAGATTCCAACGTGTCCGATTTCATCCACTGGATGGAATCGCGCGAAGCGGTGCCAACCATCCGCGCGTTGCGCGACCATGCCGAGCGGGATCGCCGCCACGAGCTGGAAAAAGCCCTGCGCCTGCTGGCCAGGGGCGAGAGCCCCGAGAAAGTGCTGGAAGCCATGAGCAGCGGCCTGACCAACAAATTTTTGCATGCGCCCACCCACGCGCTGAACCAGGTGCAGAGCGACGACCGCGAGGCCCTCCTCGATGCGATCCATCGCCTGTACCACTTCCACACCGACGACTGAAGGGAGCCTCTAATAATTCAGAGTTCGCCCAAATGCAAGGCGCGGAAAAAATTTTAGTTCCAGCCAACCTAAAGGTTACCCTACACTGAAACTTCGTTTTGCCGCGCCGCATATGTTTGATATGTTAGCAAGAAATTTTTCCCGCAACGCAGCAGTTGGGATACAACAGAGTTGCGGTGAGGCTAACCTTCAGGTTATGCCGGAACCAAAATGTGAATTATTTGAGGCTCCCTGAATGAACCCCAGTATTAGCGCCAAGCTCGCTCAGTTGAGCGAGCGTCTGCTCGAAGTCAATCAACTGCTGAGCACCGAAGAAGCCACAAAAGACATGGACACGTTTCGCAAGCTGAACCGCGAACGTGCCGAACTCGAGCCGGTGGTGGAGTTATATCACGCCTACCAGAGCTGTCAGTCCGACATCGGCGCCGCGCAGGAGATGGCCGGTGACCCGGCAATGCGCGAGTTTGCCGATGCCGAGATCAAGCAAGGCGAAGCGCGACTGGCGCAACTCGCCAGCGAACTGCAAGTACAGTTGCTGCCGAAAGACCCCAACGATGAGCGCAGCGTGTTCCTGGAAATACGCGCCGGGACCGGCGGCGACGAGGCTGCGCTGTTCGCAGGAGACCTGTTCCGCATGTACTCGCGCTTTGCCGAACGCAAGCGCTGGCAGGTCGAGATCATTTCGGAAAGCCCGGGCGAGATGGGCGGCTACAAGGAGATCATCGCGCGCATCGACGGACAGGGTGCCTACTCGGTGCTGAAATTCGAATCCGGCGCGCATCGCGTGCAACGCGTGCCGACCACAGAAACCCAGGGACGCGTGCACACTTCGGCGTGCACCGTGGCGATCATGCCTGAAGTGGATGAGGTCAACGACGTGGTGCTGAATCCCGCCGATTTGCGCATCGACACATTCCGCGCTTCCGGCGCGGGCGGCCAGCACATCAACAAGACCGATTCGGCGGTGCGCATCACCCATCTGCCGACCGGTGTGGTAGTGGAATGTCAGGATGGCCGCTCGCAGCATCAGAACAAGGCGCAGGCGATGCGCGTGCTTGCGGCACGGATCAAGGATGCACAGGTGCGCGAACAAAACGCGTCCACTGCCGCAACACGCAAGAGTCTGGTGGGCAGCGGCGACAGATCGGAACGCATCCGCACTTACAACTATCCCCAGGGTCGTGTTACCGACCATCGCATCAATCTCACGCTGTACAAGATGGATGCCATCATGGATGGCGACATCAACGAACTGACCGGCGCGCTGATGGCCGAGCATCAGGCCGAACAACTTGCCGCGATGGCGGAAGATGTCCTTAATTAATTTGGCAGGGTGGGCGCAGTGCGCCCACCGATCAAAACCGCGTGGGCAAATAAAACCTGCCCACCCTACGCGAGATTCTGCATGACTCTCTGCATCGGGGATATATTACGGCTGCACAGCAAGCAACTTGAAGCCGCGCTGAACCTTGATTCCGGCAGCGCACGCATCGAGGTGCAATGCCTGCTGCAAGCCGTGTTGCAAGTGAATCGCGCCCGGCTGCTCACCCACCCGGAACAGCCACTCGACGCAGATCAATATGCGCGGTATATGGCCTTGCTCGAGCGCCGCCTGGGCGGCGAACCGATTGCCTACCTGCTTGGTGAACGCGAGTTTTACGGGCTGACTTTCAAGGTGTCTCCCGCCACTTTGATCCCGCGGCCCGAAACCGAATTGCTGGTCGAGCTGGCATTGCAGCGCATACCCTCTCCCGGCCTAACGGCCCCCCTCCCCCGCGAGCGGGAGAGGGGCTGGGGGAGAGGGGAAAGTTTCAGGGTGCTTGACTTGGGCACCGGCAGCGGCGCGATCGCGTTGAGCATCGCCCATTCGCGTCCCGACGCGGAAGTGGTGGCGGTGGATGCGTCAGCCGCTGCGCTGGAAGTGGCGCGGTTCAACGCGCAGCGGCTTGCTCTCGGCAACGTGCGCCTGTTGCGCAGCGACTGGTTTTCGGCGTTGCACGGTGAGCGCTTCGATATGATCGTTTCCAATCCGCCCTACATCGCCGCCGGCGATGCGCATTTGACGCAAGGCGACGTGCGTTCCGAACCCTCTTCCGCCCTGGCTTCCGGCGCTGACGGGCTGGACGACATCCGGCGCATTTGCGCACAGGCGAAAGTGCATCTCAACGTCAAAGGATGGATATTGTTCGAGCACGGCTACGACCAGGCGGCGCGGGTACGCGCGCTGTTGCAGCAATCCGGCTTTGCCGGGATATTTTCCGCGCGCGATCTGGCAGGCATTGAACGGGTGAGCGGCGGATACATGGTTGCTTTGGCATGAATTCGAATATCGTCCCGTTGACAGAGTGTATTGTCACAGCAACGCGAAGGGGTAGAATGAACGCGGCAATTCCGTAGACCAACCTGAACGGGAGGACATCATGGCGCATATCGTAATCATGGGCGCAGGGATCGGCGGTATGCCGGCAGCTTACGAAATGAGGGAAAAGACCGGCAAGGGCGATAAGGTGACGGTTATCGCGAACGGCGAGAATTTCCAATTTACGCCGTCCAATCCCTGGGTGGCCGTGAAATGGCGTGAACGAAATGACATTGAATTCCCGGTGCGCACCTATCTGGAGCGCAAAGGCATCAACTTTATCCCGACCGGGGTAAGGCGCGTGCATCCGGAAAAGAATCAGCTTGAACTTAACGACGGGCAAACGGTGGCTTACGATTACCTGATCATCGCCACCGGGCCCAAACTGGCCTTCGATGAAGTCGAAGGCCTCGGACCGGACGGCGGGCATACTTTCTCGATTTGCAACGTGGATCACGCGATGAAATCGCATGAAGCGTGGGATGATTTCACCAATAATCCCGGCCCTGTCGTGGTGGGCGCGGTGCAGGGAGCGTCCTGCTTCGGCCCGGCTTACGAATATGCCTTCATCATGGATACCGATTTGCGCCGCCGCAAGATACGCAACAAGGTGCCGATGACCTTTGTAACATCAGAACCCTACATCGGCCACCTCGGGCTGGGCGGCGTGGGCGATTCCAAGGGGATACTGGAATCGGGTATGCGCGACAAGCATATCAAATGGATATGCAACGCCAAAGTCACCAAGGTCGAAGCAGGCAAGATGTTCGTCACCGAACATGACGACATGGGCGTGGAGATGAAAAAGCATGAACTGCCGTTCGCCTACAGCATGATGCTGCCGGCGTTCAAGGGCGTGGATGCGGTGTTCGGCGTCGAGTGGCTGACCCAGGCGCGCGGCTTCATCATTGTCGACAAGCACCAGCGCAACACCAGGTACAAAAACATCTTTGCGGTCGGCGTGTGCGTGGCGATCCCTCCGGTTGAAGCCACGCCGATACCGGTCGGCACACCCAAGACCGGCTACATGATCGAGTCCATGGTGACGGCAGCGGTGGGCAACATCCATGCAGACTTGAACGGACTTCCGGCTGACAAGGAAGCCACCTGGAACGCGGTCTGTCTGGCCGATTTCGGCGACGGGGGTATGGCGTTTGTGGCGATACCGCAGATTCCGCCGCGCAACGTGAACTGGTTTGCGGAGGGTACGTGGGTGCATTTTGCCAAGGTTGCGTTTGAAAAATATTTCATCCGCAAGATGAAGAAAGGCTCTTCCGAACCTTTCTATGAGAAGAGCATTCTGAAAATGCTGGGTATTGAGAAGCTGAAATAATCAACGGTTAGTTCAACACAAGCTGCAAGGAAGCGAGGAGCCAACTGCTGATGATCGCGCAGGAACTCGCGCGGCTGGCTGGCAACGTGCTTAGTTTTGTAGGGTGGATAAAGGCACATCGTGCCGTATCCACCGTTCCGCATGGTGGATACGTGCTTCGCACTTTATCCACCCTACCGCACTAGATCAAACATGAATTTTTGTAGGGCGGGCTGCGCCCGACCTACGGATTGCTTTACCTTTGAAATGGAGATGGAATAAGGGGCTGCTTCCCTGCCTACGGTATAATCCGCGCAATTCTGTCTGGCAAGGAAAATAATGGACGAGCAACTGCGCGCAGCCGCGCTGCAATACCACCGCCAGGCCCCGGCGGGCAAGATCACCGTCACCCCGAGCAAGCCTATGATCACCCAGCGCGATCTCGCGCTGGCCTATTCGCCGGGCGTGGCTGCAGCCTGCGAGGCCATCATGGCAAGTCCGGCCGAGGCGCGCAACCTGACCGCGCGCGGCAATCTGGTCGCGGTGATCACCAATGGTACGGCGGTGCTGGGCCTGGGCGCGATCGGCCCGCTGGCCGCAAAGCCGGTGATGGAAGGCAAGGGCATGCTGTTCAGGAAATTTGCCGGCATCAATGTGTTCGACCTGGAGATCGCCGAGCGTGATCCCGACAAACTGGTGGACATCATCGCCGCGCTGGAACCGACTTTCGGCGGCATCAATCTGGAAGACATCAAGGCGCCCGAATGTTTCTACATCGAGCGCAAGCTGCGCGAGCGGATGAAAATACCGGTGTTCCACGACGACCAGCACGGCACGGCGATCATCGTCGGCGCGGCCTTGCTGAACGGCCTCAAGGTGGTCGGCAAGGACATCGCAAAAATAAAACTGGTGGTGTCCGGTGCCGGTGCGGCGGCGCTGGCCTGTCTGGATATGCTGGTCAGCCTCGGCGTGCGCATGGAGAACATCATCGTCACCGACATCAAGGGTGTGGTCTACAAGGGGCGCACTGAAGAGATGGACGACAACAAGGCGCGCTATGCGGTGCAGACTTCCGCGCGCACCCTGGCCGAAGTGGTCGCCGGGGCGGATGTGTTTCTCGGGCTGTCCGCAGGCGGCGTGCTGAAGCCGGAGATGGTGAAACAGATGGCGAACCAGCCGCTGATCTTCGCGCTGGCGAATCCCACTCCGGAAATTCTGCCGGAACTGGCCAGGGCAGCGCGTCCCGATGCGATTATGGCGACCGGGCGTTCCGATTATCCGAACCAGGTGAATAACGCGCTGTGCTTCCCGTATATTTTCAGGGGCGCGCTGGATGTCGGCGCTTCCACGATCAACGAAGCGATGAAGCTCGCGGCGGTCCATGCGATCGCCGAATTGGCGCAAGCCGAACAATCGGACGCGGTGGTGGCGGTGTATGGCGAAGAAAATTTGAGTTTCGGCGCGGATCATCTGATCCCCAAGCCGTTCGATCCGCGCCTGATCACGCGCATCGCACCCGCCGTGGCGCAGGCCGCGATGGACAGCGGCGCGGCGGAGCGTCCGATTGCGGATATGGCTGCGTATCGCGAGCAACTGGCCGGTTTTGTGTATCAGTCCAGCCTGCTGATGAAGCCGGTGTTCGAGGCCGCCAAGCGTGCGCCGCAGCGCCTGGTATATGCGGAAGGCGAGGAATCCCGCGTGCTGCACGCGGTGCAGACCGTGGTGGACGAAGGCATCGCCTATCCGATCCTGATAGGACGTCCGGCGGTGATAGAGCAACGCATCGCCAGGCTGGGTTTGCGCATCCGTGCGGGTGAGCATTTCGAGCTGGTGAATCCGGAGAACGACCCGCGCTTCCGCGAATACTGGAGAGAATATCATCGCATGATGCAGCGCCACGGCACCACGCCGGATTCGGCCAGGCGCGAGATGCGCAGGCATAATACCCTTATCGCGGCGATGCTGGTTTATAAAGGCGCGGCGGATGCGATGCTGTGCGGGACGGTTTCGCTGCCGCTCAGGCATCTGCGTTATATCGACGAAGTGATCGGGCGCAGGCCGGGTGTAAACGTGTACGCGGCGATGAATATCCTGATGCTGCCCAGGCACACCCTGTTCATATGCGATACCCATGTCAATCTGGATCCGAGCGCCGAGCAGGTCGCCGAAATGACCGTGCTGGCCGCGGAAGAAGTGCGGCGTTTCGGCTTGTCGCCGAAAGTTGCGCTGTTGTCGCATTCGAATTTCGGCAGCCATGACGATGCGTCGGCGCGCAAGATGAGCAGGGCGCGCGAGTTGCTCGAACAGCTTGCGCCGGAACTGGATGTGGAAGGCGAGATGCACGGCGATGCCGCGCTGTCGGAAAGTATGCGCCTGGAAACCTTTCCCGCCTCACGCTTCAAGGGCGTCGCGAATCTGCTCATCATGCCGAATCTGGATGCCGCCAATATCGCCTATAACCTGCTGAAGATGACAGGGGGCGACGGTATCACGATAGGCTCGATCCTGTTGGGTGCGAACAAGCCGGTGCATATCCTGACTTCGACAGCCACGGTGCGGCGTCTCGTGAACATGAGCGCGCTGGCGGTGGCCGGCGTGAAGAAACACTGAAGGGCGCTTCTAAAAATTCAAAGTTCCAAGCAAGACAAGGCGCGAGCAAAAAATTGCGACGAAGCGGATGCTCGCAAATCCGGATTTTTAGAAGCGCCCTGAACCTGCGCAACCTGTACGCCTGCCGCGTTATGCGGGGGTCTTAACCAAAGGAGAATAGTAATGAATAAAGAAGAAGTGGAAATGCTCAGCAAAGAAATCGAGTTGTTGATGCAGGAGCGCACCAGGTTGCTCAAGGTGGTGGGCGCGGCGGCGGTATTGATCGCAAACACCGATCCGGAATCCGTGCAGGTTAAGGCGATGGACGCCGCGGAGATGTTGTCGGAAACCCTGAATGCCTTGCCGGAAGAAACGCTGAAAGACGCGCTGGAATCGGTGCAGGCTGAAACCGAGTAGCGCGAATGGAGAAGCGCGTGGCACTGATACTCACCGGCGGCGGCGCGCGTGCCGCTTATCAGGTGGGCGTGCTCAAGGCGATTGCGGAATTTTTGCCGCGCCGCGCGCACAGCCCGTTTCCGATCATCTGCGGCACCTCGGCAGGCGCGCTCAATGCCGCCACGCTCGCGGTGAATGCGGGAAATTTCAGCATGGGCGTGCAGTATCTGGTCAACACCTGGAAAAATTTTCACGCCAACCAGATCTACCGCACCGATGTGGTCGGCGTGTTCAATAATTCCATGCTGTGGTTTTCAGGGGTGATCTTGAACATGATTGGAATCAATAGGCTCAGCCGGGTTTCGCTGCTCGATAATTCGCCGCTGGTCGAGTTGCTGGAAGAGATGCTGCCCTGCGAAAAAATTCAGGAGAGTATCGACGCGGGGTTTCTGCGCGCGTTGAGCATCACCGCATCCGGTTATGGTTCGGGGCAATCGGTGACCTTTTACCAGGGTGTAAAACAGCTGGCGCCATGGCGGCGCACCGGGCGGGTGGGTTTGCCGACACAGATCGGGATCACGCACCTGCTGGCTTCGGCTTCCCTCCCTTTTATTTTTCCGGCAACCTTGATTAACCGCGAATATTTCGGTGACGGTTCGATGCGTCAGATCGCGCCGATCAGTTCCGCGCTGCATCTTGGCGCGACACAAGTGCTGGTAATCGGCGTCACCGTAAACGGCTATGCCGAGCAGTCCGAGCGTGGCGATGTAAGCGAGTATCCTTCCCTGGCGCGGATTGCCGGGCATGCCCTGAACAGTATTTTTCTCGATAGCATGGAAGTGGATCTGGAACGGGTGAAAAAGATCAACGATCTGGTCGCGACCATGCCGGACGAAATCCGCGAGCGTGCCAATCTCAGGCATATTGACGTATTGGTTGTGTCGCCCAGCCAGACGATCGACAGGATAGCCGAACGATACGTTAAGGAATTGCCCTGGACGATACGCCTGTTGCTGCGCTTGATCGGCGTAAGACAGCACAGCGGCGGGACGCTGGTGAGCTATCTGCTGTCCGAAAAAAAGTTCTGTCGCGCGTTGATCGATCTGGGTTATCAGGATGCATTAAAACGGCGCGATGAAATCATGGGCTTTCTTGATGTGAAACCACGTCAGGATGCGGACATGCCACAATGACGGCAGGGATAGTTAACAACCGGACCTGGCAGTTGCTGAACCTGTTGGCGGACGGTGAATTTCATTCCGGCGAGGTGTTGGCAAACCGGCTGGGTGTGTCGCGTGCCAGTGTATTCAATGCGCTGGCCGGAGTTGCGGACTGCGGTGTGCTGCTGCAACGGATACGCGGCCGCGGTTATCGGCTGGCACGCCCGTGGCAGCGGTTGGAACGTGATGAAATACTGCGCTGGCTGGGCAGGGATGCCGGGCAGTTCGATATCGAGATATTGCCGCAGGCCGCCTCCAGCAATGCCTTGCTGTTGCAGCGCGCCGCCCTGAGTATGGCAAACGGGCGCACGCCCGGCGGAAGCGTCCTGGCGGTGGAATTGCAGACTGCCGGGCGCGGACGGATGGGGCGGGTTTGGCATTCCGGCCTGGGCACGGCGCTGACATTTTCCCTGCTATGGCGTTTTGATTGCGGGTTGAATGCCTTGTCCGGATTGAGTCTGGCGACAGGCGTGGCTATTGTGCGCACACTGGACAAGCTGGGTGCGCAAGGCGTGCAGTTGAAGTGGCCGAACGATATTTTGACCCCGCAAGGAAAGTTGGGCGGGGTGCTCATCGAGGCACAAGGCGATATGTTCGGCCCCAGCGCGGTGGTGATCGGCATCGGCCTGAATTGCACCTTGCCGGCCAGTCTGGCGGCGCAGATCGGTCAACCCGCATGTGCGCTGGATGAAGTGTGTGCGGCGATGCCGACGCGCAACCAGCTGCTGGCTGTCTTGTTAGGGGAGTTGGCGCGCGTGCTGGAGCAGTTTGCACAGGGCGGATTTGCCGCGTTGCGCGAGGAGTGGGAACAAAATCACCTCTACCAGAACATGCCGGTCCGGTTGCAAATGCCGGATGGACAGACTGTGAACGGCATTGTGCGCGGGGCCGGCGCCAGCGGAGAGTTATGCCTGGAAACCGCACAGGGGATGCGGTGTTTCAATTCCGGAGAAGTGGGAGTGCGGTTGCGAGACGGGGGTGCGTAGATGATGCTGTTGATTGATGCAGGCAACACGCGCATCAAATGGGCCTTGGTAAGCGGGAAGGACTGGTTGTGCCGCTGCGTTTTGCCTGCCGGGCAGGCAGGCGAGTTGTCGCGGCATATTACCGGCCACCTCGACAAATTCGGGACAGGTTTGCATGACATACAGCAAGTCTGGGTGAGTAATGTTGCCGGCGAAGAGATCGCGCAGCATATTCGCAATATCGGTGCCGGCAAGTCCGGGCAGCCTAATTTTGTCGTAGCACGGGAGGCGCAGTGCGGTGTGCGCAACGGTTATTCCAACGCATCCCGGCTTGGCAGTGACCGGTGGGCGGCATTGATTGCGGCATGGCATCTGGTGCGAGGGAAATGCCTGGTGGTGAACAGCGGCACCGCGACCACGATAGATACCTTGTCCGGGCGGGGCGAATTTCTCGGCGGATTGATTCTGCCCGGAGTGGAATTGATGCAGCGCAGTTTGATTGCCGCAGCAGATCAGTTGAAACCAGCGCAGGGAGAGTATGTGCCGTTCCCGCTGAACAGCGCCGACGCGTTATACAGCGGGGCGATTCAAGCCAGTTGCGGCGCGATAGAGCGGCAATATGCCTTGCTTGACGATGACGGCGCGCCGGTAATATTGAGTGGCGGAGCGGCAGGGCTGTTGCAGCCATACCTTAATCAAAAACTCTTCAGTGCACCGCCACGCGTTGCGGGCGATCTGGTGCTGCAAGGGCTGTTGTTGATGGCCCGGGAAGCGAGCTGTTGTTGATAGTTCAGGGACAGAACGGGTGATGAGAAATTTATTCTGGATATTATTGATGGGGAATGTGATTTTATTCGCGGTGATACAGCGCGGCGGGTTTGGTTTGGGCGAACAACGGGTGCAAGCGCAACCATATCTGCACGGTGAAATGATCCGCCTGATGCCTGCGCCGCAAAGCGCGCCGGCCAGGGCTTTGTCCGTCCCCGCACCTGTGTCCGCACCGATCCCCGCGCCTGCGCCGGCTCCGGTTGCTGTGCCGCCTGCGCCAGTTCCGGCATCGTCCCCGTCCCCATCGAACCCGCAACTCTCGCAGAGCATGGCTGCGCCGGTGGCAGCGGAACCTGGTGCGCCGGTCTGTCTGGAGTGGGGTGATTTTTCAGGTATGGATTTGACGCGCGCCACGGCTGCGTTGTCCTCCTTGCATCTGGCCGATAAATTAAGCCAGCGCCAGATTGAGCGCGACATAGGTTATTGGGTGTATATCCCGCCGCTCAGGAACAAGGCTGCGGTCAACCGGAAAATCGCCGAGCTCAGGGCGCTGGGTGTCAGGGAGTATTTTGTGATGCAGGTTTCAGGACGTTGGCTGAATGCTATTTCACTGGGTGTGTTCAAGACGCGGGATGCGGCACAGAATTTTCTCCACGACCTGAATACCAAAGGTGTGCGCACCGCGCGGGTCGGGGAGCGGGCCAGCAAACTCAAAACCACCCTGTTCATGCTGCACAGGGTTGATGCTGCGACGGAGTCTGAATTGACCGCAATGCAGAAAGATTTCGCCGGAAGTTATCTGAACAAGGTTCCCTGCGCATTGACAAGGTAGGGTGAAATCTGGAGAATGCCGCGCTCTCTGAAGTAATGCAACTCAGGGCGGTGATATAGCTCAGGTGGTTAGAGCGCAGCACTCATAACGCTGAGGTCGGTGGTTCAAATCCACCTATCACCACCAATACAATCGGTGCCACAGCGTGCCAGGAAAATTCCATATCAAGACTTTCGGCTGCCAGATGAACGAGTATGACTCGGACAAGATGGCGGATCTGTTGCGCGCCTGGGAAGGCATGGTGCCGACCGGCAGGCCTGAAGAAGCCGATGTCATTTTGTTCAACACCTGCTCGATACGCGAGAAAGCCGAAGAAAAGGTGTTTTCCGATCTGGGGCGGGTGCGCCCGCTCAAACTGGCCAATCCCGATTTGCTGATCGCCGTGGGCGGTTGCGTGGCCAGCCAGGAAGGCGCGGCGATTTTGCGGCGCGCGCCTTATGTGGATGTGATATTCGGCCCGCAGACCCTGCATCGCCTGCCGCAATTGTTGCAGGCGCGCCGGGATACCGGCCGCCCGCAAGTGGACATCAGTTTCCCCGAGATCGAAAAATTCGATCATCTGCCTGTACCAAAAATCAACTCCGGTACGGCCGCTTCGTCAGGCTCAGGACAGGCTTATGTGTCCATCATGGAAGGCTGCAGCAAATATTGCACTTTCTGCGTCGTGCCTTATACGCGCGGCGAAGAGGTATCCCGTCCGCTGGCTGACGTGATGCGCGATGTGCAGGAGCTGGCCGCGCAGGGTGTGAAAGAGGTGACGCTGCTGGGCCAGAATGTGAATGCCTACTGCGGCGAGGGCGACGATGGCGAAACCGTGGATTTCGCTTTTCTGCTGCAGGCCATCGCTGCGCTGGAGGGCATATCACGTGTGCGCTATACCACTTCGCATCCGAGGGATATGACGCAGCGGCTGATTGATGTGTACGCGACCACACCCAAGCTGGTCAGCCATTTGCATCTGCCGGTGCAATCCGGATCGGACCGCATCCTGGCGGCGATGAAGCGCGGCCACACCGTGCTGGAATATAAATCCATCATCCGCAGGGTGCGCGCGGCGCGTCCCGATATCTGCATCACCTCCGATTTTATCGTGGGTTTTCCCGGCGAAACCGAGCAGGATTTCGAGGCCACCATGCGGCTGATCGACGAGGTGGGTTTCGATAACAGCTTCAGTTATCTGTACAGCCCGCGCCCCGGCACACCGGCCGTCGAACTGCGCGACGACACCCCTCACGAAGTGAAGGCGGCACGTTTGAAGCGTTTGCAGGAGCGCATCATGGAGCAGGAGGATGCGGTAGCGCAGGGAATGTTAGGCACGATACAACGCGCTCTGGTCGAAGGCGTGTCGAAAAAAGATGCTCGGGAATTGGCCGCGCGCACGGACAACAATCGCGTGGTGAACTTCAGCGGCGCGGCGAGCCTGATCGGCGACTTCGTCGAGGTGAAAATCACCCGGGTGGTGCGCCATACGCTGCGCGGCGAACTGGTTGCGATGCGATTTGAACAATAGGCTTTCCCTGGCGGTGCAATATGCGAGCGACGCGCAGCACTTGCCGACCCGCGCGCAATTCCGGCGCTGGTTCAAGGTCGCGCTGCACCCGCAAGGAGTACGCCGGCGGGTACCCGGCAGCTTCGCTGCCACCCTTCCGCTGCAACGCGAAGCGAGCATCACATTGCGCATCGTCGACGAACCGGAAGGGCGCGAGTTGAACAAAAATTATCGCGGCAAGGATTACGCCACCAATGTGCTGACGTTTGTATACGACGATGTGCAGCCGCCGATTCTGGCTGGAGACATTGTGATTTGCGCGCCGGTAGTGGAGCGTGAAGCGGCCGCGCAGCACAAGGATTTGCTGGCGCATTACGCGCATCTCACCCTGCACGCCGCACTGCATTTGCAAGGCTATCGGCACGGGAATGACGCCGATGCTTCGGGGATGGAAACACTGGAAACCGCGCTGATGCTAAAATTGCGCTACCCTGATCCTTATCGAACATGACACACCGACGAAATGGAACCGCCCGGAAGCAATAAACCCAGCCTGTTAGAGCGTCTTTCCACGATGTTGCTGCGCGAGCCGGAAGACCGCGAGCAGCTCGTCGCGCTGCTGCATTCCGCTTACGAACGCAACCTGCTGGATGCCGACGCGCTGTCCATGATGGAAGGCGTGATGCAAGTCTCCGAACGGCAGGTGCGCGAAATCATGATTCCTCGCGCGCAAATGGATGTCATCGACATCAGCCAGCCGCCGGAAGAATTCATTCCTTTTGTCATCGAGACGGCGCACTCGCGCTTCCCGGTGGTGGATGGCGACAAAGACAACCTCATCGGCATCCTGCTGGCGAAAGACCTGTTGCGCTACTACGCCGGGGAAGAATTCGACGTGCGCGACATGCTGCGCCCCGCCGTGTTCGTGCCGGAAGCCAAACGCCTCAACGTGCTGCTGCGCGACTTTCGCAGCAACCGCAACCACATCGCGCTGGTGGTGGATGAGTACGGCGGCGTTTCCGGCATGGTGACCATCGAGGACGTGCTGGAACAAATTGTCGGAGACATCGAAGACGAATACGATTTTGACGATGACGAAGACAACATCATCGCGGACGCCGCAGGGCAGTATCGCGTCAAAGCCGACACCGAGATCGCCGATTTTAATGCCGCGCTCGGCACGGAATTCAGCGACGAGGAATGCGACACGGTGGGCGGTCTGGTGCTCAAAGCCGCCGGTCAATTGCCCAGGCGCGGCGATCGCATCCCCATCGGCGAACTGATGTTTACCGTGCTGCGGGCTGATAGCCGCAGAATATATTCCGTGCTGGTCGAGCGGAAAAAATCCGCGTAAGCTTTATAGGGCGCCCCTCAAAATCCGGATTTGCTTCATCCTGATAATCCAATAAGCGTTTTATCGTGGGGAATTGGCTCAAAACAAGACCCCTCACTTCGTTCGGGATGACAAAGCCCTTGTCATTTCGACTGAAGGGAGAAATCCAGCTTCGCTTCTGTAGATGACAACGCCCCTGTCATTCCGGCCGGGGTCTCCGCAAGGAGTTCCGTAGGGTGGATAAAAGGCACAATGTGCCGTATCCACCGTTCAGATTGGTGGATACGCGCTTCGCGCTTTATCCACCCTACGCAGACTTTATCAGCCCTTTATTTGCGAACGTGTCACGCGCCGTGATCCATACGGGTGGCTCGCTTTCCTGATGCGCTTGCATTTTATAACCACAAGACTAAACTGGTTGCTCCAGTTCTGCGTAGTTGCGGAATTAACCGGTTTTTTTATTAATTCTGATAAAGGGAGAATGTCATGAAAAAATTACATTTGGCACTGGTTTCCTTAGGGGTTATGTTGCTCGCTGCCGGTTGTGGCGGAGGTGGCGGAGGTGGCGGAGGTGGCGGAGGTGGCGGGATTCCCACGGCCGCCGTGAAGATCACAACCACCAACGCAACTGATGTGGCCAAAAGCGCAAATACCTCGGCTCAAGGCATGGCCAAGTCGGGCGCTGGTATGGCCGGTTTCGTCGGCGTTGTGGCGCAGAGTTCCGGGCCATCGCGCAGCGTATTGGATATATCGCTTGCCCAATTCGCGCGGGTGCGCGGTTTGCAACTGGCGCCATCTGGCGGAGTGGTCGGTGTCATTTCCGGTTTTCCAATGACTTATAATTGCGCAACCGGCGCGGCAGTTACATCCGGTGCACCCAATACGATGACTATGGACATACAAGACAAGAACAACAATGCCACTATCGATTCGGGCGACGTTCTTGTCATGAGCTTTAGCAGTTGCAATGAGGGCACTTCGACGATGAACGGCGGCATGACATTTACGATGACTACCTTAAACGGGGCATTGGGCGGTACGGGCACGCCGTCAGCGCCGCTGAAGGCTGCATTCACGCTGTCCTTCAACAATTTATCGAATAAGGATAATGCCACCGGCGCGACTGACATGATCAATGGCGACATAACCTTTTCCACTTCCGATGATGGGACCAATATCAAAGGAACGATGTCTGGAACCAGCCTGAGCATGACCAGTTCCGTGGACGGCGCATTCCAGATGTCAAGTTACAACATCAGCTTCACGGAAGCCGATTACCCGACAGCTTCTACTCCTTACAGCTTCACGTTCAACATGACCACGGCGAGTGTAGTTGCAGGTGGGTCGATCACTATCACGACAACCACCCCGTTTACTGGTGTGGGCACTGGCAATCCCATAGCAGGGGTAATGGTCATTACCGGTGCGAACAACAGCACCCTGATTCTTACTGCTCTTTCCGATGGACAGCATGTTCATCTGGTGGTGGACGATGACGGAGCTGCTGGCCCTGACGCCCCAGTCGCAATTACACCTGATACCACTTGGGCTGCACTTTGAGATCAGGTTCAACCAGCAAGAGCGCCAGTTTGACCGGCGCTCTTTTTTTTGTTCTGGCGTTAATGCGGGCGGAGTGTACGGCAGAGGAATTGCAGCCGGCCAACTTTACGGCTGAGGCTGGTGTCTCGATGATGCGCTTCGACTACGCAGAATTTAAAGGTGACGGCAGCACCTGGGATAAGGAGCTGGGAGGCCTCCCCGGCCTGTCATTCAGGGTCGCGCAGCGCCTCTCGGCCTGGGAGTGGGAGGGTACCGCAAGCTATCACAACGGACAAGCGGACTACAACGGACAGACACAAGCAGGTGCGCCATACAGCACGCGCACCGATGAAGAGGTCGGCGATTTCGCGTTTCGGCTGGGCCGCCGGCTTGAAGGACGTTATTCAGTCATGCCCTATGCCGGTTTTGGCTATCATCTCTGGAACAGGGATATCCTTGGCAGTGGCGGCTATTTCGAGTCGTATCATTGGAAATACGCCTGGCTCGGCGCAAAATTTATGGCGTATCAACAAGGCGCCACGAATTTCATGCTGGACATCGGCTGGATAAAACCGCTGGACCCGGTACTGCGCGTAGCTGCCTACAACGCCAGCTTGAATCCGGAAAGCCGCGACGGCCTGCGCCTGATGCTGACATCGCATCTGGCACTCTCTGAAAATACCATGCTGATACTGGAGCCGTATTTCGAATATTGGCAGTTGGGACGCAGCCCCGCAGTCACCACCGGCGGGAACACAGTTTACGAGCCCGCGAGCAAAACCAAAAATATCGGTTTCAATTTGCGGTTGGGGAGAATGTTTTAGCCTGGGGATAAAATCAAGTAAGATGAAACTTGTTATGGCGTTGTCAGGGTGTCGGAGATATTATTTTTTAAGGGGGCAGAGATGAATAACTTGGCGCGGGGGATCATTTTATTGGCGGTATGCTTGCTTGGTTTCGGTAAATTCGCTGTTGCGGATGAATTTCACTATAACAACCTGTTGATCGGAGACCGTGCGTCCGGCATGGGCGGCGCATACACCGCGATCTCCGATGACGCCACCGGCATGTACTATAACCCGGCAGGCATCGCGTATGTGGGCGAGAAGAACTTCTCCGCGAGCGTCAACGCCTACTACTCCCAGACCAAGAAATACGATAATGTCATCGGCGGTCAGCCGTTTGAACGGAAATCTTCCGCGCTGCTGGCGAACTACTTCGGCATCGTCAAGCCCTTCGGCAAATTCAAGGTGGGTTTTTCGTATGCCGTGCCGGATGCGGTCAGCGAAGACCAGAACCAGACATTTGCCAATATCCCGAATTCCACCTTTTCACGCTTTACGATTAACCTGAACAACCGGGACAGCACTTTTAATTTCGGCCCGTCAATTGCTGCGGAAATCAGCAATGATCTTTCGGTTGGCCTCACTCTGTACGCGCATCAGCGTGACGCACAACTCACCGTCAATCAATTTGTGGAAAGGGCTGACTCGACCACACAGTGGACCAACAAATACTTCAGGCTGAGTGAATCAGGAGTGAGGCCGATTCTTGGCGTGGCCTGGGCGCCTGCCGACAAGCTGTCTCTCGGGTTCTCGTTATCCAAGACATTGGTATTAAGCTCTGACGCAAAGGGCTGGGAGACTTGCTGGGACGCGCTTGCCGGGGGTTGCCCTGGCGGCGCCGCCGCACCTTCGATACAGGTTCCCACCCTTGCAAGCTCCAGCCTCAAAAGGCAATACCCGATCAGCGCGGTCATAGGCGCGGCTTTTTTTGCGAACAGGAATCTTCTTTTCTCAGGTGACTTGTCTTATCACACGGCGGTTAATGACCCGATCTATGGCAACAAAGTGGCGACCATCAACGCAGCCGTTGGGACAGAATATTATGTGACAAAAAAATGGGCAGTCCGGGCAGGATTATTCACCAACATGGCGAACACCCCGAATATTCAGGCGCAGCCGGGCGTTACTGCTATAGAGGAACATATCAATCTCTTCGGCGCAAGCCTGAGCGTTTCCAATTTTTCCGGAAGCTCGTCGGTAACCCTGGGCGGAAGCGTAAATTATGGCAAAGGCAAGTCGCAGATTACCGGTGACTCAAGTGTTGTTCAAGATGCATCCACGTTCGGCTGGCTCATCTTCCTGTCGTCGTCGTACTGATAGCACCAGCCTTACGAATATTGCAGGCGGCCTAATAATTGTTTGTGTTCATTTGTGTTGCACCTGGTTTTTCGATTCATTAAAAACAAATAGGGAGGTAGAACTATCATGAGAATGATTAGATTCCTGCCGGCAATGCTTGCCAGCATTGCCGTTGCATCCTGCGGCGGCGGAGGCGGAAGCGGAGGTTCTACTCCTACAGCTGCTATACACATTAATATATCCGGCAATGCAGCCGTAGGACCGATCCGCAGTGCGGAAGTCCTGGCGTTCAAGGCGGGCGACTATTCAAGCTCAGTTGATGATGCCAAGGCATTGAATGCGGCCACCCCGGCTGCTACCGATCCCTCCACCGGTCACTATAGTGTGGACATCGGGAACTACAGTGGTCCCGTTGTCATGGTGGTCAGGCCAAAAACTACTGGCTCCACGATGTGCGATGTGTTGTCGGGTAACTGCAACTTGCCATTCAATTTTCGCATGCGCGCCGTTCTGCCGAGTGTTTTTGAAAAAACCATAGCTCATATCACGCCCTTCACCGAAATGGCGGCGAAGGCGGTTGGCACTTCAGCCGATCCGGCCACGATTGACATTGCCAATTGGGCGGTGCGGATGAAAGTGTTATCAGGGCCAGCGCTGGATCCGCTGACCACCAGCCCGGTCGTTGATTCCACGGTGCCCGCTACGGAACAGTCTGCCCAGAAGCAGATGGTGGTAGCTTTGGCCGCAGTAGCTAAGGCGGCAACAGATGCTACCAACGCGATCGGTAGTGCTTGCGCCACGGGAAAAGACGATGCAGCCAAAATCGCATGCGCGGTCGATGCCATGAGCAACACCGTGAGCCATATCGTGGCTTCCACGGCCAACACAGCAAAGATTGATGGAGGCAAAGTCGCGGGGCTAAGTGGCGCCATGACCGCATTGGCAACCATCAAAGTGCCTACTTTGGACGCTCAGGGCAACTTAACCACCAGTACGACTCTGGATACCACAACCGATAGTGATGCATCCCAACTGAAAACACTGGTCTCGACCAATAGTGCTGAGCTGACTGCTGCCGCAGATCCAGTCACTGGTTTGACGACTGTGAACGCGCCCCCAACAACGGTATTGAGTGGCGTGGGTAAGGCCAAGGCATTCTTCAGCGACTTGCGCACTAATGTCCAACTGTTCTCCAATAGCGCTAACACCGGCTTGCTGAATCTTCAGGGTACGCGTATTAAAACGGATATGACTAACAATATTGCCCCGGATGTTAACAAGGGCATAAACCGGCTTCACCACTTGATAAAGGGGGCGGAGATGTTCTCGAATGGCAGTGTTGCCGGTGCGACTATAAGCGGTGGCAGTTACCCGGGTCACTTTCAATGCACAGTATCGACTACGACTACCGTGACATGCTTGTCAACAAGTAATTATGCCCCTGTCGGTTCGGTGCAAAATTATCTTCAAGTGGTGCTGACAAAGACTGTTACAGCAAATTCGCCGACATACCAAGCCACGGCAATGACATGCACTTCTGATGGAAATTACGGTTGCAGCGATGTTCCCGTAGCTCGTACTGACAAAGCGACCGGTTCTGGCTCGATGAGCTATACCACGGATGCGGCGGGCAAGCTTACCAGCTTGACCGTCAATGGCACCTTCCCCGGCTCGAATACTGGAGAAATTCAGGACAAGGTGACGGGCTTGAACGGTGTGGTCACTACTGCTAATGCTGGTTTGTCTACCGCCACACAGAAGCTCACTATTGCGGGTTCCATAGCGAGCTATGGCGGTACACCTGCTGCAGTTAGCGCGACGCCAATGGTGACGGTGGCCTTTGGCAGCGGCAGTTACGCCACAGATGAATTAGATCCGGCAAATCTGACCTGCACTGCTAACTGTAATTATCAGCTAACTCTCGTTCATGTGGTCTTAGTGGCATCCACGGCTGCCACGAGTTTTACCGGCACGCTTGACATGAGCAACTTCATGTATGATTCAAGTGGCACGCAATGGGCACCGACTAACGCTGCATTTAGCGGTTCCATAACCGATGTATCGGCGGGTGGGTCGGGTCAATTCATGACCGGCAGCTTGGCATTGTCCGATACAAACTATGCCAGCTTTAATGCTACGCAGCCAAAGTCATCAACCAACTTTGTTAAGAGGACTGCTACATTTACCGGAAATATTACATTCCCGGCCGCGCAGGCGCAGCCCGTTAAACTGGTGCTCTCGGCCAGCGATACGGGGTATACGACCGGCACGATGAGCGTCGCCCTAACTTATGGCAGCGGCAAGTCGATTGGGGTTTCCTCCGCGTCAGGGGATTCAACCTTAACCAACAACTCAGTCACCCTCACCAACCAGGACGGCCTCATGGTCACACTGATACAAGGGCAGAGTGCTCCAGTGAAAGTCGGCAGCGTTACTGTCGCTACTGTCAGCAATAACATGGTCAATTACAGTGATGGTTATGTTGAGTCGCTTTACTAAGGGAGTTATTACTAAAATACCATTTATAAAACCCGCGTAGGTCGGAAAAGCGTAGCGCCTTCCGGCGTTTGTGAGCCATGCGGCGGATAACGCTACGCTCATCCGCCCTACAGAGGACGTGGTGAATGCTGGAGGCACGATTAACAGTTTGTTGAATTTATCGGTATTTGAAAATGTAGAAATTCTTTGACCTCTCAGGAAGCTCTACAATCGATTTTTAGATCACTGGGAGGGGTAAAGTGACCCCAGAAATTCACTGTTTTTCAGCAGCTATTGAGAATTTCAACAGACTGTTAACGGTAGTTTAAGAATTTCCAACTCCCCAAGCCGGACGAGCCGGAGCCAAAAATGTAGGGTGGATAAAGCGCGCAGCGCGTATCCACCAATCCGCCGGGACCATCCATTGGTGGAAACGCTACGCTTTTTCCACCCTACCTTAACCCGATTCAGATTCACCTGGAAAGCCGCGTCAGTGCTTGATTTACGGTATATTCTTGTCACAAATTGCGAAGACTTAACCGATAAGAGACTAAGGAGTGATTTCAAGCTTGCCAACCCGGTGGAGTCTCTCCACCGGTTTTTTTTTGGATAGTGCAGATATGACGCGATTCAAGATAAGCCGAATTATTATGGCTGGCTTCACGCTTGCTCTCTGCCAGACTGCCGGTGCCGATGGGCTGCTGGCCGTGGTCAACCCCGCCGCACGGGCGCTGTCTTCGGGCAATGGGGACATGGCCTTCAGCGGGCAATATTTCGAAGCCAGCGACTATACTTCGATGCGACACTTCTCGGGCGACTGGCGCGGTTCCTATACGCCGCGCGATGGGAAAAACCTGGCGGTTTCTTTTTCGCGTGTGGATGTGTCAGCCCGGCAGGCATCATGGTCCGTCGGATATTTCTACCGCCAGGATATTCTTCTCAAGAGCAACAAGGACATGACGGACATAGTCCATGCCAACAAGACCGGGACGCCTGTTCCCGCTGGACAAATATATACCCCCAGTCTTGCCATGAATGGCTTCGCGGCGCAGGGAGTCCGGTTGGACAAGGCGTTTGCCTGGAAGGCGGAGCATGCTTTGGAGGCGACCTTCGGCGTCGGGGCATCCTTGATGAATGGACAACGCGCACGGATGGGGCAGGCGCAAGGAAACGCTCTCTCCACGGCAACCGGTTACACCTACAATGTCAATCTGACAGATGCGGACAGTCAAAAAACCTATCCCTTCATGCCGCCGGGCGCAGTATCGGGCATAGGATACGCTCTTGATCTGGGCTGGCGCCTGCAATGGCAGGACGGCAAACGTCTGGATATCGCCATCAATGATCTGGTGGGCGAAATCCGCTGGAAGAACCTGCCGCAGACGGCAATGATCGCCAATTCGGCCACCGCCACCCATGATGCGCAAGGGTATATCTCATTTAACCCCATTGTGTCCGGGCAGAACTCGCGAGTCGATATAACCCGGAAACTGGACACCAAGGGCAGCATCCAATTCCATGCGCCGCTTGCCGATGGTCTGTCAGCCAATGTGGGTACGGAATGGATCAAAGACAATTTATTTCCGCGTCTCGGCCTGGAGTACGCTATGGCGCACGGGATAGGCGCGGTGGCGGATTACGATACCCGCTTCAGGACGTTTGGGCTGGGAGCGGCATGGAATGGAGCTTACCTGGCTGCGCGCACGCAGAGCATGAATTTCGACCAGTCACGCGGTTATGGCGTCGGGGCGGGGGTGGTGCTCAAGTTCTGAGACGAAAAAGTAAACCGGTGATTCGGGGGTGATTCATTCTCCGGAGCGGGATGCGCCGGCGGGCTTTGCGTTGTCGATAGCTTTGCAGGCCAGGGTTTATTTGAGGTTTTTAATCGCTGCGGTGAAACGCCCCTTGTTTGTTGCAAGCGCTTTGTCGATGCCGTCTTTTTCCATGACATCATTGATCTGGGCAATCCTGGCGGAGAATGAGGGATGTGTCGGATCAGTCGGCTCATGAATTTTTTCTTTAGCCGCACTGATACGATCCAGATATCTGGCGAGTCCGGCCGGATCGTAGCCGCTCAGCGCGCTGATGGAGACAGCCATTTTGTCGGCCAGCATTTCGTCTTCTCTCTTGTATCCGTTCTTGAATATCATATCAAGTCCTTTGTCGACTGCCTGCGCAAAAGCGGCTCGAGCCGACTCGGAGCTTCCGCCCACCAGTTGAGCGAGCCCTGACAGGGGCGAGTCATCCGCACCCTTGATTTTCAGTTCTTTCACGACATGTTTTTCAGTGACGTGCGAAATTTCATGCGCAAGCACACCCGCGAGTTCCGACTCGTCCTTCATGAGCAGCAGCGCGCCTTTTGTAACGAACACATAACCTCCGGGTGCGGCATAGGCATTCACCTCGTCGGTATCGAGGACCATGAAGTGATATTCCAGTTCCGGCCTGTTCGTGTTACGCGCAAGAGCAAGACCGACGAGATTGACGTATTTGACCAGTGCCGGATTATCGTAGGATTTGTATCTTCCCAGTATCCTTGCGGAAATTTCCCTTCCGAATGCGACTTCCGCAGCAACGTCTCTCGAAGTTATTTCCTCTTCGGCTGAAGCCCGTTCGCGCCAATTCCCTTCAACCGCATAAGTGGGTAGCGACATGACGGACCATGCTGCGGCGAGTGCAATAATTCTGAAAAGGGTGAAGAACCTCACAATTTTCCCCCTTTCATAAATTGCTTGATTTCGTCATCAGTAAACGTCAGGGACTCCATATTTCTCAGGGCGCCATAATCAGTCCCCTCTTCAACATCTGCGCGTTGCCGGTCTTCCCTGGTCAGGCCACGGGCTGCGGCTGCACTGGTGTAAGACGAGGCTCTGCGGCGTACCCCCAGCTTGATTTCGGAATCTTCGCCTTTGATGACCACTGTTTTTGCGAGTGGTGGATGCGTGGATAGAAGCAGGGATGGGACATACCCTTCTTTGCCGGCAATTTTCACTTTTACCCAACTGCCTTCCTCGCCTGTCGATGTGAGCATTTCCCCCTTTCCGGCCTCGGCAATCACCTTGGATTTAAAGGAGGCGCTGAGCCAGATTTTTGCGTTGATGCTCTGCACGTAATACACTGGCTCTGCGTGCAGCACCGTGGCATAGAGCACGCTTGCCGTGAACATTGCAAATAGTAGTGGCTGCTTTTTCATGGTCCTCTCCAATCCCGAATAATGCCCGAAATCAGCGGCACAGTTTCTCCTTCTCCGCTGGCGCTATTCCACAGTGTAAATATCGACCGACTGTTCCCTGCCTTTCACTTTGACATTGTCGACATGCCTGCATTTTATCTTATCTTTGATCTTCTCATAGGTATATTCAGAAAACAGCAGGGGGGTTCCATACTCCTTGGTAATGCTCTCGAGCCGTGAGGACAAGTTGACCGTATCTCCGACGACGGTATAGTTTTTCTTTTGTTCTGATCCGATGTTTCCGATCGTGGCTACGCCCGTGTTAATACCGATGCCGACCTTGATCTCGTGCTCGAACCCGCGCTCCTTGAGTATCCTGTTGACTTCCTTGAGTCCTTCCAGCATTTCCTGCCCGGCCAGAACCGCAAGTTCGGCATGGTCTGCCGTCCTGACGGGCGCGCCCCAAAATGCCATGATCGCATCGCCGATGTATTTATCGATCGTACCGTTATGCTTCAGGATGATATCGGCCATAACCCCGAAATGCACATTCAGCATCTCGACGATTCTCTCTGGCTGTTCGGTTTCCGACATGGTTGTGAACCCCCGAATATCGGAGAACAGCACCGTGATCTCAACCTTCTGGCCAGCGCTCGACTTCAGGTACTCCCCGTAATTATGCAACACCTCATCGAGCACGTCTTTGGAAACATACTGGGAAAAAAGGTGCGAAACCCTCCGCTTCTCAAACCCCTCGGTAAAGGTCAGATAGCCGAAGGAAAGGAAACCGGTCGAGAACGTGGAAAAGATGAAAGGCGCCATTTCAACCTGCTTGTTCAACTTGAATGAAACGAGCGCATAGCCGATGTATATCACAATCATGGATAGCGGAAAAATGACTCTGGTAAAAAGTCGCTTGGAGAACATCACTGCCCAGGACGTAAGAAACACGCCGATGAGAATAGAGAGGTACGTCAGCCTCTTGTTGGGCGGACTCATGAAATCGTTCTGCAGATAATTGTTCGCCAGGAAAGCATGAAGCATCACACCGGGTGCGCTTGCGGTCATGGGTATCGCTTTGAGGTCCGATGTCCCGACCGCACTTGTGCCGACAAACACGATGCTGTCCTTGAATACTTCCGGATTCACCAGGATATTTTCAACATCGCCTTTTCTGATTTTTTGCAGTGAGGTGAAAATTCCACTTAAGGAATAGGTGTCCACTTTATTGAGCGCATACATATTGATGGTGCTATTGCCGTTATCGTCGACCGGAATAATCCGGTCGTTGATCGCAATCGAGTTTTTCCGGAAAGCGATGGGTGATTTGCTGTCGATAAAGGGCGCAAAACCAAGCACCGGGAAATACTTCCCCTGGTATTCACGCAAGGGCTTTGTCCGTCTGTATCCACCGTCGCTGTCCGGGGTAAATTCGACAACTGCCACACCTTTCGAAGCTTCTGGCAGGCCGTCGATCGGCAACACAAACTCGTTGTTCTCGGCGCCGGGCCAGATATTCGATGTCCCCGTAACATTTTTTTGCGCGAATCTATCTACAAATTCAACGGGAAGCGGCCTGCCGGTGTCCTGGTATTTTTTCGCCTCTTTGTCCGCCTCTTCATGAAAGATCAACATACTGTGATAGACATTATTCGAGGCCAATGTCGCGTTGTAGAGCACCTTGTCGTTCACTTTGTCCTGCTTTTCAAGGAACAGGATATCGAAGAGAACGGCGTGCGCGCCTCCAATGGAAAGAAAATCGAGCAGGTCTGACCAGATGGCGCGGGGCCATGGCCACCTGCCAGCAATGTCGGCCATGGATTTGAGTGCGGCCTCATCCACGAGAATGACCTTGATCTTGCTGTTCGACGCTTTCTCGGAACGCAGCAGTTTTGCCTGGACATCGTAGACAAAGAACTCGGGCTTATCGAAAAATCCGTGCATATAGCCGGTAATCGAAATGACGAATACCAGGAGAGCGACGAGGAGAGATATGACGGTCTTGTTGGCCATGGTTTTATCTTACGGCACTTTCATGCTATGCGACATTAAATATGCAAAGGTAATAAAGGGCGCTTCTAAAAATCCGGATTTTAGTTGCGGCATAATTTTAAGGTTAGCCTGCACAGCAGCTTCGTTGTGCCGCAATACGGCGTTGCCCGCAAAAAATTGCTGCTCGCATATCAAACCTATGCCGCGCCGCAATTTTTTGCCCGCGCCCTGTCTTGCTGATAACCGGCCGCTTGGCGCATGTTTTATCGCGCCTGGTGGAATGGCGGGTTGTTTCATCCGATCTTTGAATTTTTGGAAGTGCCCCAAGCCGGACGAGCCGGAACCAAAAAGCATTGTCATTTCGACCCCTTCGACTTCGCTCAGGGCAGGCTCCGGGAGAAATCTTGCTGTTGATTGAAGAGCAGGATTTCTCCCTTCGGTCGAAAGGACAGAGGGGTCGAAAGGACAGAGGGGTCGAAAGGACAGAGGGGGCGAAAGGACAGAGGGGGCGAAAGGACAGAGGGGGCGAAAGGACAGAGGGGGCGAAAGGACAGAGGGGGCGAAAGGACAGCTTCTTACCAAGCCCCTCGTCAATACCTGGCAAACACAAAATTCTTGTCATGTTTTGAGATCATTTGGTTTGTAAGAGACTGATGAACTTTCCGGGTTAAAGCATAACCGGGGGGATGATTTAAAATTGTTCGTTTTCGCCCAGATACCGCCACTGACCAACCGGTAAGTTTCCCAATTTCACCTTCCCGATGCGGATACGCTTCAGCCCGCCGACCTTCAAGCCAACCAGTTCACACATGCGCCGGATCTGGCGTTTTTTCCCTTCCTGCAACACGAAGCGCAACTGATCCTCGTTTTGCCAGGTCACCTTGGCGGGCTTGAGATATTCGCCGTCCAGCTTCAGGCCCTGATTGAGCAAAGCCAGTCCGCTGTCTTCCAGTTTTCCCTGCACGCGCACCAGATATTCCTTATCCACTTTGGAGTCTTCGCCGATCAACTGCTTGGCGACGCGGCCATCCTGGGTGAGTACCAGCAAACCCTGCGAGTCAATATCCAGGCGGCCTGCAGGGGCGAGACCAAGCAACTGGCTGCGGTGAAAGCGCAACGGCGATTGATCCTCCACCCAGCGCGTCGCGCCATCCAGCAAAGCGATGGCCGGTTTGTAATTATGCTCGGCTTGCCCGGATACGTACCCGACCGGCTTGTTGAGCAGGATCGTCACACGCTGTTGCTGGGTGTTTTGCGCCGCGGTGCGCAACGTCACCTGCTGTGTGGGATAGACCTTGCTGCCAAGCTCGCTGACAATTTCGCCATCGACTTCAACCCAGCCTTTTTCGATGTAGCTGTCCGCTTCGCGGCGGGAACACAGGCCGAGTTCTGACATGCGTTTGGAGAGGCGGATTTTTTCCATCGGGAAATTATTGAACGTTTTACGGGAGCCGCGATTTACTCATAAATCGGTAAATAAGGAAACAGGCTTTATCGTTCCCATGCTTCGCGTGAAAACGATTCATTTGGAGTGCGGCGACGTGTCGCCGTTCTCATAAAGCGCAGACATGTCTGATGCAACTACTAGCCATTCGACTAGGCTGTCAAAAGACAACAGCCAAGTCGCTGGTTATGCGCACTCCATATCAAAAACTGATTGTGTGGAGCAACGGGGCAAGTCAATCAGCGCGCAGCGGCGGTTTGGCCAGTTTGCGTTGCAGCGTGCGGCGGTGCATATTGAGCGCGCGGGAAGTGGCTGAAATGTTGCCATCGTGTTCGCGCAGCACGCGCTGAATATGTTCCCACTCCAGATTTTCGATTTGTGCGGGTTGCGTCTTGAGCGGTGCATTGTCGTCCGGCGTGTGACTAAAGGCCGCGACGATCTCGTCGGTATTGGCCGGCTTGGCAAGGTATTGCGTCGCGCCCAGCTTGATCGCCTCGACAGCGGTGGCGATGCTGGCATAACCGGTCAGCACAACGATGCGCGTATTCGGATCGAGTCCGTGCAACACCTTGACCAGAGCCAGTCCCGGCGCTCCGACCATTTTCAGGTCGACCACCGCGAACTCCGGCGGATTGCTTTTTGCCAGCGGGATCGCTTCCTCCACACTGTGAGCCATCGTCACGGCAAAGCCGCGTTTTTCCAAGGCGGCGCTTAATACCTTGCAGAAGGTGGCGTCGTCATCCACCAATAACAGCGAGGCAAACTCTTCGCGAAGTTCGGTCATGTGTTCGCTCCGATGACCGGCAAGGTAAGTACGGTGGCCGCGCCGCCTTCCGCGCGGTTGAACAGGCGCACCGTGCCGCCCATGCGTTCGATGGTCGCGTTGGCGAGGAACAAGCCCAAGCCGCGCCCCTCGGTTTTGGTGGTGAAGAACGCCGAGCCGGCCTTGAGCGCGGCCTCCTCGCTCAGACCTTGGCCGTGATCGCGAATCTCCAGCGTGAAACTGGAACTGTCCCAGCGGGCATGTATCTCGATGGGCTGCGGGCCGGCATCTGCGGCATTATTGAGCAGATTCATCAATGCGGCGCGCAGCGTCACATCTGCGTTGAGAAGAGGGGCAGGAACCCCTCCCGGCCTCCCCTGCTCCTCCCCCGGCAAGGGGAGGCCGGGATAACCAGCGGCTTGGCTACCGTCTTTTGGCAGCTTAGTCGAATGGCTAGTTGTTCCATCAGGGGTCAGGGAGGAGTAGTGATACTGCGCGGTGGGGCGCAGCAGTTGCCATTCATCCAGCACCTCCGCCATCAATTCATCCACGGATTGCGGAAGGATCGCGCCGCTGTCCTGCGCGTTCGCCATGATCTTGTCCAGGATACGCTTGCATCCGCGCACCTGCTCGTCGAGGATGGCCAGGCTGTCGTGCAACGCGGGCTGATCAGCAGCATCGTGTTGCAATTCGCCGATCACCACCGCCATCGTGGATAGCGGCGTGCCCATCTCATGCGCCGCACCGGCCGCCTGTATGCCGAGTGCCACGATACGTTCGTTGCGCAAAATCTCCTCGCGCACGCGTGCCAGCATCTCGTCGCGGCTGCGCACCACCTGTGCCATCTGCACCACGAAATATGCCACGACTACCACGCTGATCACGAAGCCCAGCCACATGCCCATCACGTGGATGTCGAAGGCGTCTTCCCCATGCTGGTGGATATGCGGCAATGGGATGTAATAAACCATCAGCAGGCTGTAACAGGCGGCGGTAAGCGCCGCCATGCCCCAGGTGTAGCGGCCCGGAAGCGTCGCGGCAGCGATCACCAGCGGCAGCAAATACAGCGAGACGAAGGGGTTGGTCGAGCCGCCGCCGTAATAAAGCAGGATGGTCAGCGCAATCACATCCACGCTTAATTGCGCAAACAGTTCCGGGTTGGAAACCATGCTGTTATTGCGCAAGCGCAGCCCCCGCAAGGGGGACGCCGCAGGGTGCCCGGAACCTTCGGTTCCACCCAGGCGCAGCCAGCTAAACAGATTTATGGAGGCCAGCGCAGCAACGGTCAGCAACATCGGTTGCCAGTCCAGCTCCAATTTCAGGATTTTCCAGACTGCGGCCAGCGTGATGAGTTGCGCCGCGACCGCGAAGCTGCGCAACGCGACCAATCGGCGCAATTGGCCATGACCGGGGAGTGAAGAAAGTATCGTGCTGCTCATGCGGCAATTGTAATCGCTGGAGACACGCAGGGGTGCGACAATTTGTCGCGCGGCAATTTGCCGCATTCCTGAAAGATTTTTTCATCAGTAATATTCGCCAGCGTGCATAAACCAATAAAAACGTGAGGATACGCAGTGATGAAAAAGCGCTTGCATGGCAGCGGAAAATTATTTGCATTGAACTGTATTTTTATGAGCGTGGCGTTTGCGGCGGACGACGTCAGTATTGCTGCGGCACCTGCGGATAAGAATGATGCGCCGGTGCAGCTGGACGAAGTGGTGGTGAGCGGTTCGCGCACCTCGGAAAAACTGTCCCAAACGCCGATGGCAATAGGCAAGGTGAATAATGAAGTTCTGAAGCGCGACAAGCCGAAAAATATTGGCGAAGCCATCAACCGCATTCCGGGTGTGGCTTGGGTCGATCTCGGCAATGAGCAGCATATGATGAGCATACGTCAGCCGATGAGCACCAATGCGGTGTACCAATATCTGGAAGACGGCATTCCCATCCGTCCGCTCGGCGTGTTCAACCACAACGCTCTCAACGAGATGAATATGGCGGGGTCTGACAGTATAGAGGTGGTGAAAGGGGCCGCATCTTCGCTTTATGGCAGCAATGCTGTGGGCGGTACGGTGAATTTTATTTCCGCACATTCATCGCCCACTCCCGAGGTTAGCGCGGGTTTCAGGAATGAGGCCGTCACCGGTTTTCAACGCGTCGATATTGGCGCGAGCAATACCTGGGAAAATCTAGGCTTGCGTTTTTCAGAATATAGTTCGCGCCGCACCGCCAATAATTGGCAGATGTACAGCAGAGGCAGCAAGGATTCCGCCACGCTGCGCGGCGATTATGCTTTGGGGAACTCCCTGGTGCATGCGACGTTGACGTACAACAATCTGGATGCTGCGATGTCGGACAGCTTGAGTCCGTCAGATTACCAAACGCGTCCCGGCTACGACTATCAAACTTTTACCTGGCGTAAAGACAAGGCCACCCGCCTGAATCTCGGATGGGAAGGCGAAACGATGCCCAATGGCCTGACCAGCGTGACCTTGTTTGGCCGCCGGAATGATCATGGACAGTTGCCCAGCTATACCATTTTTGCGTGTACTGTTTCGGCGACTTGCCCGACCGGCTACCATGGCACCGTGAATAATAACGGCGTCAGTTCGCTGGGTGTGGACGCGAAACACCAACAGGATTTTAATTGGCTGTCTTCGCGTTTGATCGCCGGGTTGTACCTGGACTCAACCAGCAATACGTACAAGAGTGACAACCTGGATGTCACAAGAAACCCGGCGACCAATATATACACTGGCTATGTCCCCAGCACCGCTTACACCACCGGTACACGCGATTACAAAACCGACATCATGAATACGGCGCTGTTCGCGCAATGGGAATTGTCGCCACTGGATAAGCTGCGCGTGGTGGCAGGAGGGCGCTATGACAGCATCAGCTATAAATTTGCCAATAATCTGACGCCCGGCGCCGCTTTTGGCGCGCCCAACGAGACACGCAGCTTTGGTCACTTCAGCCCTAAAATTGGCAGCACTTATGCTGTGAGCGACCGCAGCAGCGTGTATGCGAACATCAGTGAAGGTTTTACGCCTCCCGAAGTCTCGCAACTGTATGGCATATCGGCAATTCCAAATCTCAAGCCGGCAACGTATGACAATTATGAGATCGGCACGCGCATAGCGTTTCTGGATGGAGCTCTGAAACTGGATTCCGCCGTGTACCGGCTGGATGGACGCGACACTATCGTGAGCTACACGATTGCTCCGGGAAATAGCGTGAACCAGAATGCGGGACGCACGCGCAGCCATGGTTTGGAGCTCGGACTGAATTGGACGGCGGGCCAGTTTGATGCGCGCCTTGGATCGAGCATTTCGTCGCACCGCTTCCTGCAATACCAAACTTCGGCAGCGCTTGATTTCAGTGGCAAGGAAATGCCGCAAGCCCCGAGCAATATCACCACGGCAGAAATCGGCTACAAGCCGGCTGAGAATATTCGCATTGCGCTGGAGATGGTGCAGCAGGGTGCGTATTGGATGAACAATGCGAATACCGTGCGTTATGACGGACACCGTTTGTTCAACGTGCGCGGTAATTACAAGTTTGCCGCTGGATGGGATGCCTGGCTTCAAGGTCGCAATCTGACCAATCAGTTGTACGCCAATAATGCAAGCAGCAGCTACAACGGAACCGGTACCTATAATCCAGGCACCCAGGATCGGTACACGGTGGGCACACCGCGCAGCCTGATGGTTGGTGTTACCTGCAAGTTTGACGGCAAGAAATGATGACAGAGAAAAAATTTGTCAGCCCTGTTGCGGGCCGGGAATGGCGCCAGCGCCTGTTCCGCAACTGCCGTTGGGTTGGCCTGATTTCCTGCTTGGCGGTTAACGGGGTGGGCCTGGCAGCCGATGCCGCAGCCTCCGCGAAGCCGCATGACATGGCAAAGATGTGGAAAACATCCCTCGCCCGCCAACCTGTTGCCGTCACCGCCACGTTCGATGCGAAGGGCAGGCTGTGGCTGGCATCCGTGAAGGACGGCCATGTCATGGTGAGCCATTCTGACAACCAGGGCAAAACCTTCAGCACACCGGTCCTGGTCAATCCGGAACTCGAGTTCGTCGCCGCAGATGGCGAGAATCGCCCGAAAATTCTGGTGGCTGGCAACGGCAATATTTATGTTTCCTACACGCAGAGCATGGAGACGCCTTTTGCCGGCAATGTTCGTTTCAGCCGCTCGGTGGATGGCGGGAAAAGTTTTTCAACACCGGTCACGGTCAATGACAATCTTGAACCCTTTACCCACCGCTTCGACTCGATGGGGATAAACGAGCGCGGCCAGATTTACATTGCCTGGCTGGACAAGCGCGACGCTTCAGACGCCAATAAAAAAGGCGAGAAATACAGCGGCATTGCGGTCTATTACGCCGTCTCCGATGACGAAGGGAAAAGTTTCAGAGCCAATATCAAGGCTGCCGACCATTCCTGCGAATGCTGCCGCGTGGCGATGGCGATGGATACGGACGGCACTCCGGTCATCGCGTGGCGGCAGATTTACGGCAAGAACGTGCGCGACCACGCCATGCTGCGGCTCGATGGCAAGTCGCAACCGGTACGTGTGAGCAATGACAACTGGGAAGTCGATGCCTGCCCGCACCACGGTCCGGCGATTTCGATTGCCAGTGACGGCGTTTACCATTTTGTCTGGTTCAACAATGCGCCGGAACGGCACGGCCTGTTCTATGCCTACTCCTCCGACCAAGGCAAGAATTTTTCCGTCCCGATGAATTTCGGAAACTTCAAGGCGCAAGCCTCGCACCCGTATGTTTTGAGCCTGGGCCAGCGCGTCTTCATCGCATGGAAAGAATTCGACGGCGAAGCCGGCGGCATCTACCTGATGCGTTCCAGCGACGGCGGAAAGTCCTGGTCGATGCCAAGGAAAATCGCATCCACTGCGGACGCATCGGATCACCCGTGGCTGATCGCTGACGGCGAGAAAGCCTATCTGTCTTGGAACACGCTTGCGGAGGGCTACCGCCTCGTTGCCTTGGCGGATGATCCGCCATGAAACCTGGGGGATGAGCAATGAACCTAAAAACCGCAGTTGAGCGATGCCAACCCTTCGATACGCCCGCTGTGCGGGCTACTGATAGAACTGTTAGCCATCTGACTAAGCCGGCAAACAACGCTGGCAAAGTCATTGGTTATCAGGGCGAACGGCTTCTCACCAAACTGGAGGCCACCCCGTTCGTGCTTCGATACGCCTTGCTGCGCAAGGCACTCAGCACGAATGGGGTGGCAACTACGGTTTTTAGGATGAAATGGATATTTGCCCTGTTGCTGTGCTTGAGTGCGGCTTGTGCTTCCGCTGAACAGGAACTGAAGCCTTTCGTGCGCGGCAGCCAGCAGGCCATCGTTGCGGCGCATCAGGGCAAGCCTTTTATCCTTGTGCTGTGGTCGCTGGACTGCACCCATTGTCTTGACGACATGGCGCTGTTCGGCAAGCTGGCGAAGGAATACCGCGATCTCGATCTGGTGCTGGTTTCAACCGACTCGCCACAGCAAAAGCAGGAGATTGCAGCCATGCTGCAACGACACCATCTCGACACGGTGGAATCCTGGGTATTCGCCGACAGCTTTGTAGAGCGCCTGCGCTACGAAGTGGATGCGCAATGGTACGGCGAACTGCCGCGCACCTATTTTTTCGATGCGCAGGGACAGTCTGTGGCAATGAGCGGCAAACTGGAACGGGGCCGGGTCGAGCGCTGGATCAAGAGCCGGTATCACGGATAAATGCGCATGGCGGCGAACGCAATGCTGGATACTATTTTTTTTGACGCCCCTTCCGTCAGGTTGCGCGAGCGCGCGACGGTTGTCGCCATCGTCGCGGCTTTGCATTTCGCGGTGCTTGCGGCCTGGTTGATGCGACCACCGGCTGCGCCCTTGTCGGCGCGCGAAATGGAGGTGTCAGTTACGTTTGCGCCTGCCGCCGTGCATTCCGAAAAGCGGCCGCTGGGACTCCCGGCCAAAGTCACTCCCATCCAGCCAATGCTCGATGAAACGGTTGAGCCTGCCCAGTTGCCGGCTGTGCCTGACGCGCAGCAGAGCAATGTTCCTGTAGTCGCAACAGCGCCCGCCGCAAATCCGGTTGAGGTTTCACAGCCGGAAGTCGAGCCGGACTACAAAGCCTCCTATCTCAACAATCATTTGACCTATCCCCTGGCAGCGCGCCGCATGGGCATACAGGGGCGGGTGGTGCTGAACGTGGAAGTGCTGGCCGAGGGAGTGAGCGGAGAAGTCAAGGTACATCAAAGCAGCGGCTACGAGGTGCTGGATCGGGCCGCGCTGGAATCCGTCAAGGGCTGGCGCTTTGTCCCGGCAAGCCGTGCCGGACAACCGTTCACCAAACGGTTCCTGATCCCTATCCAATTTTTATTGAAAGACAGCGAAGCATGAGCAACTTTTTTTCCGTGAATTCGCCGATAGTCGCGGGCACGCTGCTGGTGCTGGTTATCCTTTCGATGGCGACGTGGTCTATCGCGCTGTTCAAACTGTGGCGAGGGCTGCAGGACGGCAAACGCAACCGTGCATTCAGCGATGCTTTCTGGGCGGCGCGCGACTGGCACGCAGCGGCTGAAGTGGCGCTACAGGGCGAAGGCGACCTGGCGCGGCTGGGACAGGCAGGTTTTGCCGAAGTAAAAAACCTGAACGCGGAACAGCAGGACCTGAAACATCTGGGCGCGCCGCAGGAAGTGCTGGAACGCATGTTGCGCCTGCAGGTGCAGAACATCCAGCGCTATCACGAGCGCGGCCTGGCGGAGCTTGCGACGATAGGTTCGACCGCGCCCTTTGTCGGCCTGTTCGGCACGGTGTGGGGCATCATGCATGCGCTGCAGGACATCGGTAAAAGCGGTTCGGCCAGTCTCGATGTGGTGGCCGGGCCGATAGGCGAAGCGCTGGTCGCCACCGCGATCGGCATCGCCACCGCGCTGCCCGCCGTGCTGGCCTACAACTTTTTTCTGCGCCGCTTGCGCGTAAAAGTCACCGAGCTGGAAAATTTCGCGCACGACTTCATGCGTCTGGCGCTCAAGCACAATTTCAAACTGTGAGGCCATCATGTCATTCGGCGATTCTTCGCAACCTGAGATGATGAGCGAGATCAACGTCACGCCGCTGGTGGACGTGATGCTGGTGCTGCTGGTGGTGTTCATCATCACCGCGCCGTTGCTGGCGCCGCAATCGCTCAAGATCACGCTGCCCAGGACTGCGGCGGTAAATTCCGTCAACAAGCCGCCGCATGTTCACCTGACGGTGGATGCGCAGGGGCGCATCGAACTGGACAATCTTGCGCTGGACGATGTGCAACTGGCGGCGGCGCTGAAACAGCGCGCAGCCGACCCGCAATTCCAGGTGCAGGTCGAGGCCGACAAGGCTGTGCCTTATGGCCGAGTGGCAGAACTGATGGCGATCGCGCAGCATGCCGGGGTAAGCAGGTTATCGTTCATGACGGTGGCCAGCCGCTGAGCGGCATGGTCGGGTGCGGCATCATGCCGCATTCCCTTGCGTGAATGTTTGCGGAATAAACACTCCCCCAAGCCGCAGTATCGTGCGCATATCGAATACAGGGCGCTTCTAAAAATTCAAAGTTTCAAGCAAGACAGGGCGCGGGCCAAAAATTGCGACGCGGCATAGGTTTGATATGCAATTCCAGTTTTATTTTAAAACAACAATAATCATGTAGGGCGCGTTCTACGCGCCCTGCGACATTGCACTTTCAATTTATACATGGCGACAGAAATCGTAGCGAGCGGGCTGGCATTGGGGGAGCCCGGAGCACAGGCACCGGAGTGTACAACTCAGTTTACCGCTACGCGGCCCCGGATGCCGAGCACCGCGCGACCCCGATGCCAGTTCGCGTAGTAGATTTATGTCGCTATGTATAGAAATGGAATTAACGGGTGAACAGGGCTGTGGCATCGGGTTTTTGTGCGATGGCCTGTTCGATTTCGCTTTGCGTCAGGATACCCTGGTGATGGCCGACCAGTTTACCGGATGGTGAGTACAGAAAACTGGTCGGCATGCCATCCAGCCCGCCGAAATCTCCGGCCGTATCTTCGTTTCCGAACACGATGGGGTAGGAGATGGATTGTTTGCTGACAATGTCCATCACTTCCTTGCGGCTTCCGTACATCACCGCCACACCGATCACCTGCAAATCCCTGTGCCGCTGCTGCAATGCGGCGAGATCGGGCATTTCCTGGAGGCAGGGCGGGCACCAGGGCGCCCAGAAGTTGACCAGCACCCATTTGCCGCGCAGGCCGGACAGCGTGTAATTCGCGCCGTCCTTGTCCTTGAGGTTCCAGTCGCCGGCCAGTGCCGTATGGGCAAGACCCATTGCAAGCGGCAAGGCGAGGAACGCCGCCGCTTTGAGCAACGAAGTAATTTTTCGCAGGGACTTCACTTCAGTAGTGTCCGGTTAAATGCGAGCCAGTTTGCGATAAAGCCAATACTGGAGCGGCTTTGAGAGCGATTTTATTTGGTGCCGATTTGAAACACGAATTTCATTTTTTTGGTAGTTTCCAGAGTTT
>Ga0315268_10000292_pt1 | contig 57744 bp, 53 predicted proteins | sample C1_top_MG_FD_204535 | JGI IMG/M metagenome (GOLD analysis project Ga0315268, IMG submission 204535) | Sediment microbial communities from Yellowstone Lake, YNP, Wyoming, USA - C1_top | ecosystem: Environmental > Aquatic > Freshwater > Lake > Sediment | place: USA: Wyoming | collected 2017-08-01 | reverse complement strand
AGCCATCCTCGTATCTGCAGAAACTACAATACTTACAACCCATTCAGAATCAACGCTTTCGCAAAAATATTCCCGTAACCCCTTCAGAATCTGCACTTACAAAAAAGGCAGGGGGGTGGGGGTCTTATTGTTAACCAGATACCCGGCGAAGGGTATCTGTCCTGAGCGATCAACGGCAGCCGAAGGATTTTTCATTCTCGCCTCTCGCCACTCGTCACTCGCCACTTTCCTCATCCCCTCTGGCGCGATTCCCTCATCCATTGCAAAATACACCGTGCCCCATATCGCCCTCTACGCCGCCGCCCTCTCCCTGCTCATCTGGCTCTCTCTGGCTTTCGCCCGCGGCGCCTTCTGGCGCCTTCGCCGCGTGGAAACCGATCTCAGCGCCACGGAAGACTACGGGACGCCCTCCTGGCCCCGCGTGGCCATCCTGGTCCCCGCGCGCGACGAGGCCGAGACCATCGCCGCCTGCGTGGCCTCCCTCGCCCGGCAGGACTACCCCGGCGACTTCTCCATCCTGGTCATCGACGACCACAGCGCCGACGGCACCGCCGATCTCGCCCGCGCCGCCGCCGTCGCCTCCGGCGCGCCGGACCGCATCCGCATCCATGCCGCCTCCGGGCTGCCCCCCGGATGGACCGGTAAGCTCTGGGCGCTCAACGAAGGCATCCTCGCGGCCAGCGCCAATCCCCAGGACGCGCCCGCGTTCTATTGGCTCACCGACGCGGACATCGTGCACGCTCCCGATACGCTGCGCCGCCTCGTGGCCCGCGCCGAGCGCGACTCCCTCGGCCTCATCTCCCTCCTGGTCCTCCTGCGCACGCGCTCCCTGCCCGAACGCCTGCTCATTCCCGCTTTTCTTTTCTTCTTCCTCAAACTCTATCCCCCACGCTGGGTGGCCAATCCCCGCGCGCGCACCGCCGGCGCCGCCGGAGGCTGCGTGCTGCTGCGCCGCACGGCGCTCGAGGACATGGGCGGCCTCGCCGCCGTCCGCGCCGACGTCATCGACGATTGCGCCATCGCCCGCGCCGTCAAGACGCGCGGCGGCGGCATCTGGCTCGGCTATACCCGCGCCAGCCAAAGCCTGCGCTCCTATTCCCATTTCGCCGAAATCCGCGACATGATCGCCCGCACCGCCTTCACCCAGTTGCGCTATTCCCCGCTGCTCCTGCTCGGCGCTCTCGCCGGCATGTTTTTTACGTATCTGCTTCCCCTGCTGCTTCTGCTCCATCCGCAGCCCGCCGTGCGCTATACGGCTCTGGCCACCTGGCTGCTCATGTCCCTGCTCTATCTCCCCTCCATCCGCTTCTTCCGTCTGAATATTTTTTGGATCTTTTCGCTGCCTCTCGCCGCCCTCTATTACACCTATGCCACGCTGCTCTCCGCCCTGCGCTACTGGATGGGCCGCGGCGGCCAATGGAAAGGCCGCGCGCAGGCGGTCAAAAACGGGAGGCCCGCATGACCGGTACCCTCCACACCGCCTGCCTCAAAATTGTGTGGTATTCCCGCGCCCCCTTTGGTAGTCTGAGCCTGCAAGGTACAGGGCTGTATCCCGAAGTCAGGGAATGGCACCGGAGGCCGACATGAGTATCCTTCCCCAGGCGGGCAACGGAAAAATTACCGTTCCCGGAATCCTCAGCCGCAAGCAAGATCCCAATTCCCCCACCAATAGCGCGCGAATTACTTCGCTCACCGCCTACGACTATCCCACCGCGCGTCTGGTGGACGAAGCCGGCGTGGACATTCTCCTCGTGGGCGATTCGCTGGCCATGACCGTTCTCGGCTACGAGAGCACTCTGCCGGTGACGCTCGAGGAGATGCTGCATCATACCCGCGCCGTGCGCCGCGGCACGCAGCGCGCTCTCGTCGTGGCGGACATGCCCTACGGCACCTACCACGCGGGTATCAACGAAGCCGTGCGCAACGCCATGCGCTTCGTGAAGGAAGGCGGCGCGGAAGCCGTGAAGATCGAAGGCGGCGAGCGGCGCATGGAGCTGATCGCGCGCATGGTCGAAGCGGAAATTCCCGTCATGGGCCACGTGGGCCTCACCCCGCAATCGGTCAACGCCATGGGCGGATTCCGCGTGCAGGGCAAGACGCCCGACGCGGCCCAGCAGGTGCTCCGCGACGCGCGCGCCGTGGAAGCCGCGGGCGCCTTCGCCATCGTGCTCGAGGGCATGCCCCGCGAACTCGCCGCGCAAATCACCGCCGATCTGCGCATCCCCACCATCGGCATCGGCGCCGGCCCCGAATGCGACGGCCAGATTCTGGTGCTCAACGATCTGATCGGACTGACCTTCGGCGCCTCGCCAAAATTCGCGCGGCGCTACGCCAATCTCGGCGAAATCATTTCCGGCGCGGTAAAGGAATATTGCGAAGACGTGCGCGGCGGAACGTTTCCTTCCGACGCGGAGTCCTATCACGCGCCGCAGGCCGTGGCGGAACGCAAAAAACTCCACATCGCCGGCTGAAGTGGAGACGATTCGCACCATCGCCTGGATGAAGGAAGCCGCGCGCAAAGCCCGCGACGAAGGGCGCATCGTAGGGCTGGTGCCCACCATGGGCGCGCTGCACGAGGGGCACCTCTCCCTGGTTCGCCGCGCTCAGCTGGAATGCTCTTCGGTAATCGTTTCCATTTTCGTCAATCCCACACAGTTTGGTCCCAAGGAAGATCTGGCGAAATATCCGCGCACCTGGGACGCGGACCTGCAAAAACTGGAAGCCCTCGGCGTGGATTGCATTTTTGCGCCGGAACCCTCCGATGTTTATCCTCCTGGATTTCGAACGTACGTAAACGTGGAAGGATTGAGCGAACGGCTGGAAGGGCGTTCGCGGCCCGGTCATTTCCGCGGAGTGAGCACGGTGGTGCTAAAACTTCTGGAGATTGCGCAGCCGCACTTTGCGTATTTCGGGCGCAAGGATGCGCAGCAGGCGCGGATTATTCAGCAGATGGCTGGGGATTTGAATCTGGACAGCGAGATTGTGGTTTGCCCGATTGTGCGCGAGGCGGACGGACTGGCGCTGTCTTCGCGCAACGCGTACTTAAAACCGGAGGAGCGCCGCGCCGCCGCGGTTTTGCACCGGGCGCTGGAAGCGGCGCGAAAAGAAATGGCCGCGGGTGTGCGCGATACTTTGCAGTTGCAGGCGGCGATGCGGCGCGTACTGGACGCGGAGGCGCTGGCGAGCGTGGATTATGCGGAAATCGTGGATGCGGAAAGTTTCGAAACGGTGACGCGCGTTTCGCGGCCGTGTTACGCGCTGCTGGCGGTTTTTTTTGGCGGGACGCGGTTGCTGGACAATATACTGATTACGCCGCAAGAGAGCGGCGAATTGGCGTTCGAGCTGTAGCGGGCGTCAGGAGCGGTTTCGAATTTCGGCCAGAACTTCGGCGGCGTGACCTTTGGCGCTGACGCTGTCCCAGAGTTTTTCGACCGTGCCGTCCGGACCGATCAGCACGGTGCTGCGGACGATTCCGAGAAACGATTTGCCGAGGAATTTTTTCATACGGCGGGCGCCGAAGGCTTCGATGATTTCGAATTGAGGGTCGCTGAGCAGATCGAAGTTTAGTTTTTGTTTGGCCTTGAAGGCCGCCTGGGCTTTCACAGAATCCGCGCTGGCGCCCAGAATCACCGTATTCAGTTTGTCGAATTCTTTTTTTGCGTCGCGAAACTCGGACGCTTCGGTGATTCAACCGGGCGTGTTGGCTTTGGGATAGAAAAACAGAACGACGCGCTTGCCGCGATAGTCTTTCAGCGAAACTTCGGCTCCAGTTTCGGTCTGCAGCCGGAAATCCGGAGCCTTTTCGCCTTCCTGCAATGCTTTTTTCTTCGCCATAGCCGTCTCGATTTCAGGAAAGCAATTTTTTCAAAACGTCGTTGATGGCCTGGGGATTGGCCTGGCCCTTGGTGGCGCGCATGACCTGGCCCACGAAAAACTTGAAGACGCCTTCGTTGCCGGCTTTGTATTTGGCGACGTTGTCGGGATTTTTTTCGATGACTTCGCGGGCGGCCTGCTCGATGGCGCCGGTGTCGCTAATCTGGCCGAGGCCTTCGGCGGCGACGATTTCCTTGGCGGAGCGGCCGGTTTCGAACATGGTGGCGAAGACTTTTTTGCCTACCGCGGCGGTGATTTGTCCCGCTTCAACCATGGAAATCAGTTCGGCGAGGGCGGCGGGAGCGACCGGACTGGCTTCGATTTCCTTGCCGGAGTCGTTCAAGCGGCGGAGGAGTTCGGTCTGCATCCAGTTGGCGGCGATCTTTCCGGGGGCGCCGGCCTGGACGAGGGTTTCGAAATAGGCGCCGCGGGCGCGGGTTTCGGTGAGGACGGCGGCATCATAGGGAGTGGCGCCGTATTGGGAGACGAAGCGGGCGCGCTTGGCTTCGGGAAGTTCGGGCATGGCGGCATGAATGGATTCGCGCCATGCGGCGCTGACGTGAACGGGAAGAAGGTCCGGCTCGGGAAAATAGCGGTAGTCGTGGGCCTTTTCCTTGGAGCGCATGGGAATGGTGCGGCCCTCGTTCTGGTTCCAGAGGCGGGTTTCCTGAAAGATTTTACCGCCGCTTTCGAGGACGCCGATTTGGCGTTCGATTTCGTATTCGATGGCTTTTTGCAGGTAGCGGAAGGAGTTGAGGTTTTTGACTTCGACTTTTACGCCGAATTTTTCCGCGCCGCGCAAACGCACGCTGACGTTGGCGTCGCAGCGCAGGGAACCCTCTTCCATGTTGCAGTCGCTGACTTCGGTGTAGAGCATGACCTGTTTAAGGGTGGTCAGGTAAGCATAGGCTTCGGCGGCGGTGCGAATGTCCGGCTCGGAAACGATTTCGGCGAGGGGAGTGCCGCCGCGGTTGTAGTCCACGTAGGATTTATCGGGGGCGGAAAAACCTTCGTGGAGGGCCTTGGCGGCGTCGTCTTCGAGATGCAGGCGGGTGATGCCGATGCGTTTGCGCGCGCCGTCGTGTTCGATTTCGAGCCAGCCGCCGGTGGCCAGGGGCTGGTCATACATGGAAATCTGATAGCCCTTGGGCAGGTCGGGATAGAAATAGTTTTTGCGGGCGAAGCGGGAGTGCTCGTGCACGGCGCAATGGATGGCCAGGGAGGCGCGCACGCCCATTTCCACGGCGCGTTTATTGAGCACCGGCAGCGTGCCGGGAAGGCCCAGGCAGACGGGGCAGACATTGCTGTTGGGTGCGTCGCCGAAGCGCGTGGAGCAGGAGCAGAAGATTTTGGTGCGGGTCTGGAGTTGGACGTGGACTTCGAGGCCGATGACGGGCTCGTATTTGGCCAGGATCTCCGGCGCGAGGGGGGCGGTTTCTGTAGCCGTTTTCGCCATGACAGGCTGATGATTATACCATTGCGCGGCGAGAATCGGTCTTCCCGTACTGTTTAGCCCTATCTGGCGTCTTCCGGCAGCAAATCGCAGAAATGGAAGCCTTCGCGGTTGAGGACTTCTCCGGTGCGCACGGGGATGGGGGCGCGGAAATTGGGGGCTTGAAAGACGAAGGTGTGGAGCTCTCCGTTTTCGCCGCAGGGGTCGGCGTGGGCGGGCAGGTCGCGGAAAAAGGAAGCGTCCAGTTCGCGACCGGCGAAGGAGGGGTCGAGCTTGCGGCCGTCGATGCAGACGGCTATGGCGCGGAAGCCGGAGTGCATGAAGTGGAGGGTCAGCTCGCGGGTGTCGCGTTTCCAGATGGGAAAAATGGCCTGCATGCCGGCGCGGGCGAGATTTTTCTCGCGGTAGGCGCGGAGGTCTTCGAGAAAGATATCGCCGAAAGCGACGCGGCGGACGCCGTTGGCGTAGTGGGCGCGCAGGGCTTCTTCCATGCGGGATTCGTAATCGGCGTTGACGCACTGCGGAGGGATGCGGACTTCGTGCAGGGGCAAGCCCAGGGCGGCGGCTTGCTGAACCAATAGTTCGCGGCGAACGCCGTGCATGCTGATGCGTTCGTAGCCTGCGGTGACGGTGGTGAGGAGGGAGACAACGCGGACGGCGGGGTCCTGCTGGAGCGAGGCGAGGGCCATGGCGCTGTCCTTGCCGCCGCTCCAGCAGAATAAAACGGGTTCCGCCGCGTGAGTCATGTGGCGGCTATTTCTTTCCGCCGAGACGATAGAGGGCGCCCATGCGGAACTCGCGTCCGAGCGCGGGATAGCCCAAGGCATCCTGATACTGCTTGTCGAAGAGGTTGGCGATGCGGGCGTGAATGGTGACGCCGCGAGTCACCACGTAGCTGGTGGCGAAATCGAAGCGGGCGTAGCCGGGGTTGCTGGTCATGCCCAGATAGTTGAAGTCGCTGTCGGTGCGTTTGCCGGTGAAATAGCCGGACAGATTCACGTTGAGGTTGCGGAAGGAGGCATTGGCGATGAGCGAGCCAGAGTGCGGAGGGCGGCGGAGGAGGCGGTTGCCGGCGGACGTGGCCGGATCCCAATAGTAGGGAGAGGCCAGCACAAGAGTGTCGTCGTAGGAATAGTTTCCGGCGAGGCTCAGCCAGTGGAGAGGCTTGATCTCGACGGCGATGTTGGTTCCGCGGGCGCGGGAGAGGTCGGTGTTGAAGAAGTTGCCGAAGCCCCAGACACAGCCCGCCGGAGGAGTCACCGGGCACGGCCCGTCCGGGTAGCAATAGGCGTAGCTGGCGATGTCATAGAAGCGGTTCTGGAAATATTCGGCGGAGAGGCGCACGCGGTCGTTGGCCAGCTTTTGATCGAGGCCGGCGCTCCAGGTGCGGCTGCGTTCGGGGCGGAGGTCCGGATTGCCGGGATTGCAGGGGTCGGTGCCGTAGGACTGATCGAGGCGAGGCTCCTTGATGCCCTGGCCGTAGAAGAGGCGCGCGCGGGTGTCGCCCCAGAAGCCCTGGGCTGAGCGCAGGGCATAGGAAGCGCCGAAGCGGGGAACGCCGCGCGTGCCGAAATTGCCGTTGGCTTCGACGCGGAAACCGGCGGTGAGCAGGAGGCGGGCGTTGGGAGTCCAGCGGGCATCGAGGAAGCCGGCCTGATTATTGCGGCGGACATGCAAGCCGTAGAGGGAGCCGGGAGTGGCGTTTTCGACTTCGTAGTGGTAGCCGGCGGTGACACCGATTTTGGGCAGCACGTAGCTGGACTGGGCGCCAAAGCCGGCGCGATTGTACTGGCTATGGGAAGAGTAAGGAAAATCGCAGAAGGAGGAGGCCACGGCCGTGGCAGACATCTGGGGGCACCACCCCGAAGAGGGATCGTAGAAGTCCTGATTGGGGTTGTCGACGAAGACGCGGTTATAGGATTCGGCGCCGGAGAGTTCGTGCTTCCAGCGGGGACCGGTGGTAAAGGACCAGCGGGCGCCGGAACTGAAGGAATCGAGAGCGCTGTGCTGGTCGAGGTTGGCGGGCATGAAAGCGGTTTGGCCGGGAATGCCGGCGTCGCTGGTGTTGTTGCGCAGGGTGAGGCGGAGCTGGTTGGTTTCGGAGAAGCTCCAGCCGAAGTTGCCGGAGAGGGTGCGGTTGAGGAAGCCGTCGTTGGGGCCCTGGCCATCGGTATTGAAATAGGAGGCCGCGCCGGAATAATCGAATTTGCCGAGGAGGCCACTGAGTTGCGCGCCGCCGCGGGCGGTGGCAAAGCTGCCGCCTTCGGTGAAGAGAGAGACGGCGGGAGTGCGCGTCGAGCCGCGATGGGAAATGATCTGGATGACGCCGGAAACGGCGTCGGTGCCGTAGAGAGCGCTTTCGGCGCCGCGGACGACTTCGACTTTGTCCACGTTATCGAGAGTGAAGTTGGAGAAGTCCACGGCGCCGCCGGGAGGATTTACCGGGGTGCCGTCGACGAGGACCTTGGTGAAGCTGGAATCGCCGCCGCCGAGAAAGACGGAGGCTTGCCCGCCTTCCGCGCCGGTGCGGCCAATGCTGGCTCCCGGAGTAAATTGCAGGAGATCGGTGAGGGCGATGGCGCCGCGCTGGTCGATCTCCTTGCGGGTATAAATGCTGGAGGGAGCGGGAGAAGCGGCGGCCTCGAGGGGTTCGGTTTGGGCGGTGACCAGAACGCTGGAAGAGAGGCGTTCGAGAGCGAGGCGCTGGTCGAGGGTGCGGGCTTCTTCGGCGGACAGCTGGACGGTGACTTCGCGAGTGGCGAAGGCTTCTTTTGCAAAGCGCACGAGGTAACGGCCGGCGGGGAGGGACAGGGAATACTGGCCTTGCGCGCCGGAGACGGCGGCGGCGGCAACGGCGGCGGAGCCTTCGGGGACGGCGGTTACCTGCACACCGGCGACGGAGCCGCCGCTGGAGTCGGTGATGACGCCCTTTAATTGTGATTCGGTGGAAGCGTAGAGAACTGCCGGAAGGATGGAAAGAAAAAGGAAAGCGAACAGACGAACACACAAAGTTTTCATTTTGGTCTCCTCCGCTCCCTCTCGCGCGGGAGGTGAAGGTTGTCCGGGGCCGTTTTTGATAAAAGAACGGCGCTGGCTGCGGGCCTCGCAGGTTTCCTGGCTTGGCGGTACTGCCGACCCGGCTACGCCGGGTCTCGCGCGGCCTTCCCATGGCGTCCCGTGATTTTCGGGAGGAGCCACAGTGACCACGCTGCTACGAATCCGCCTTACAGTCGCGCGGCGGCGACGGCATCTCTTGCGAGTGCAACCGCGATGCGGTTGCCCGTCTTCCCTTGCGCGAAGCCCACTGGTTGAAAGAAATGGACGCCTATGAGGCGCGTCCGGTTTAGATTAACGGGAAGTACCCTGCTTTCCGAGAGTGCCGGAAAGAACCGTGATGCGGGGGCGGCCGGAAGCGCCGATCTCCACGCTCAAGGAAGCCTGAAAAACCTGTTCGAGAATCTCGCGCTGCATGACGACGGCGGCGGAGCCGGTACGCAGAACTTTTCCGCGCTGCATGAGGACGACCTGGTCGGCGTACTCGGCGGCGAGATTGAGTTCGTGGGTGACCACGACGATGGTGTAGTGGTTCTGCGCGGCAAGGCGGCGCAGGACTTCGAGGAAATCCATTTGCGCGCCGACGTCGAGATGCAGGGTAGGCTCATCGAGGAGGAGCAAGAGAGGCTGCTGGGCAAGGGCGCGGGCGAGAATGACGCGCTGCTTTTCGCCGCCGGAGAGCTGGTCCATCCAGCGATCGAGGAGATGTTCAGCGCCGACGCGGGCGAGAGCGCCGCGGGCGATGATGATGTCATCGGCGGATTCGAAACGGAGGGAGCGGCCGTGGGCGTGGCGGCCTTGCAGAACGAACTCCCAGACGCGGGAGGGAAAGAGCAGGCGGCTTTCCTGCTGAACGACGGCGATGCGCTGGGCGCGGGTGCGAGGGTCGAGGTTGCCGGTGTGGAATCCATTGAGCAGGACGCGGCCGGAGAGCGGGCGGAGAGCGCCGGAAACGAGCTTGAGGAGGGTGGATTTGCCGCTGGCGTTGGGACCGAGGATGGCGACGAGTTCGCCGGGGCGGGCCTGGAAGCTGGTGGCTTCGAGAGTGAAGAGAGGAGCCTGGGAGGGATTGGGAACGTAGGAATAGCTAGCCTGCTCGACGCTGAGGCGGACTTCATTGGCGGGAGCGGAAACGGCGGCGGCGGCAAAATGAGCCGCGGCGGAGGAAGCGGGAGAATTGGGCGTGGAAGCGCTCATGCGGCCCTCCTGCGGAGGACGTAGATGAAGAGAGGAGCGCCGACGATGGCGGTGACGGCGCCGACGGGAATTTCGGTGGGAGCGACGACGGTGCGGGCCAAGGCATCGGCGAGGACCAGGACGATGGCGCCGCCGAGAGCGGCGGTGGGCAGGAGGATGCGATGATCGGGCCCGAAAATGGAGCGCATGATGTGGGGGACGAGAAGGCCGACGAAGCCGATGGCGCCGCTGACGGAAACGGCGAGGCCGGTGAGAACGGAAGCGCCGATATAGACGACGAGACGGACGCGGTCGATATCCACGCCGAGGTGCATGGCTTCCTGCTCGCCGGAGAGGAGAAGGTTGAGGTCGGAGGCGGTGGTATAGATGGCCGCGGCGGCGGCGAAAAAGCCGATGACCAGAACCCAGCGCAGACTGGAGGGAAGCGGAGTGCCGAGTTCACCGAGGAGCCAGAAGCTCATGCCGCCGCGGTCGCGCAGGGAAAGGGTGTTGAGGAGAAAGGTGATGATGCCGGAAAGAAAGGAGACGCAAATGATGCCGGCGAGGAGGAGCGTGCCGCTTTCGATCTGGCCTTCGCGGCGGCCGAGGTAATAGACGGCGGCGATGGTGGCCATGCCGCCGACGAAAGCACCAAAGGGAGTGAGCAGGCCGGCGGCCAGCGGCGGGAGATCCATGTGCTGGGCGGCGATCAGGGCCAGGATGGCGCCGACGGCGGAGCCGCTGGAAACGCCGAGGACGTAGGGGTCGGCAAGGGGATTGCGCAGGAGGGCCTGAAAACTGGTGCCGGCGACGGAGAGCGAGGCGCCGACGAAAATGGCCAGGAGGATGCGGGGCATGCGGATATCGAAGACGATAAGGCGGTAGTCGGTGGAGAGGTCGCTGCTGTAGCCCATGGCCACGCGAATGAGGTCGCGGCCGAGGCCGTAGAGAGAGACGGGAACGGCGCCGAGTTTGAGGGCGATGAAGACGGAGACGAAGAGGACGGCGGCGAGAATGCCGCAGCGAATGAGGAGGCTGCGCAGGGTGAGGGGCTTCATGAGGCGCCTCCGAATCTGGAGGAATTCGCCAGGCGCGGCGACGGGGGAGCGGCCGGAGATTTCTTTTCGTCCGGCGGAAAGGCTTCGGGGTGGATCTGGCGGGCGAGATCTTCGATGGCGGCGACCATGCGCGGGGCGGGGCGGTTGACGGCTTCGCTGACGACCACGATTTTGCGGTTTTTCACGGCTTCCATTTCGCGCCAGACGGGACGCGCAGAGAGGGCGGTGAATTCCTTCTCCGCGTTTTGGGCGTGCGCGGCGGCGAAGACGATGAATTCGGGATGCAGGCGGACTGCTTCCTCGAGGCTGAGTTGCGGCCAGTCCTGCTCGGAGTTCACGATGGAAACGGCGCCGGCAAGGCGCAGGGCGTCGGCGATAAAGGTTTTCCGCCCCGCGGAGATCAGGGGGTCGCTCCAGACGACGAAGAGGACGCGTCTGGCGGGCAGGCCGGCGAGGCGGGTGCGGAGATTTTCGAGGCGCTTTTCGAGATCCTCGCCGAGGGCGCGGCCGGCTTCGGCGACGCCGAGAATTTCGGCGAGGCGCTGCGAGGAGGAGATCATCTGCTCGACGGTGCGGGGATCGACGGCGTAGACGGGAATATCCAGCTGTTCGAGAGCGAGGACGGTTTCGTAACGGTTCAAATCCCTGGTGAGGAGAACGAGGTCGGGATGCAGAGCGGCGATTTGCTCGATGCTGGGATTGAGGGCGCCGCCGACTTTGGGTTTGGCGCGGGCGGCGTCGGGATAATCGCAATAGTCGGTGTCGGCCACGAGGCGGTCCTGGGCGCCGAGTTCGTAGATGGTTTCGGTGAGGCTGGGAGCGAGAGAAATAATGCGGCGGACCGGCTGGGGCACGCGGACGGTGCGTCCGGCTTCGTCGGTCACTTCGGAGAAAGAGGGGGCGGGCGGGAGGACGCGGTTCTGCGCGGCCAGGGGTGCGGCCAGAAATGCCAGCAGGCCCATCGCGGTCCACGGGGCGCGCATTCGAATTGTCCGACCGCCCAACATCAGATGCTCTCCTGCAAGTCCCGAGAAAAAAAATCCCCACGAGAAATCGTGGGGCACTGCGGCGGCCTTCTCGCGAGGTTCGCCTGCGATTACGGTCCGGGAGGGAATCCTGGCTTACGGCCGGTTTGGCCGATCACAGTGGCGGGACCGCGGCCGGTTTACACGGCCTTCCCCGCTGCCCGGGCCTGCAAATTCGATATTCAGTGTATGTCCCGTACGGAAGAGTGTCAATCGCGGGAAAGCGCGGGAAAACGGCGCCTCAGCGGTTCTTCCATTCGGGCTTGCGCTTTTCGAGGATGGCGCGGACGCCTTCCTGGGCGTCTTCCAGCTTGTAGAGTTCGTTGAGGAAAATGTTCATGGAATTTTTCATGCCGTCCTGGATGGACAATCCCGTGCCGCCGAGGATGGCGCGCTTGGCCATGGAAAGGACGGGGCCGGAATGGGAGGTGATGCGCACGATCAGATCCCTGACAGTCTGCGCCAGTTTATCTTCCGGCACCAGGCGGTTGACCAGGCCCAGTTCGAAGGCCTGCTCGGCCGTGATAGGCTCTCCGGTGAGGACCAGTTCGAGGGCTTTTTTGGGGCCCACGAGCAGGGGCAGGACCGTGGTGGCCAGAGCGGGGAAAACACCGATGGAAATTTCCGGCTGGGCAAAGCGGGCCTTGGGCGTGGCCACCACGAGGTCGCCGAAAGCGGCCATCTCCGCGCCGCCGCCGATGGCGGGACCGTTGACCACGCAGAGAACGGGCTTGGCCACGTCCATCATGGCGGTGAAGACACCGTGAAAGGCGCTGAGCATTTGAAAGACGCGCTGGGAGGTGTACTCGCCCAGGTCAATGCCGCCGCAGAAGACTTTGCAGGCGGAATCCATGACCACCAGCTTCACTTCGTTCATTTCGCTGAGGTAGCTGAAGCCGTCGGCGAGTTCCTTGAGCATGGCCTCGTTGAGGAGGTTGTGCTCGGGGCGATTGAGGGTCATCCAGGCGGCGCCGCCTTCGATGCGCAGCTTGATGAACTGGAACTCCTCGGGCTTGCGGCGGATGGACTGTGTATTAAATTCGTCGGGATTGGCGGTTTCCACCATAGTTCGTCTCCTATAAATTCCCTAGCAAGTCTCGATGGCCAGCGCGATTCCCAGGCCGCCGGAAACGCAGAGAGTGGCCAGGCCGCGCTTGCCGGGGTTGTGCGAGGCGGTGCCGCGCAGGCCGTGCGTCAGGGTAGCCACGATGCGCGCGCCGGTGCATCCGATGGGGTGGCCAAGAGCGATGGCGCCGCCGTTGGGGTTGAGCTTGGCGCGGTCGATGTGCAGTTCGCGGTCGCAGGCCAGGACTTGTGCGGCAAAGGCTTCGTTCAACTCGATGGCGTCGTAGGCGTCCAGCTTTCTTCCGGTGCGCTTTTCGAGTTTTTCGACCGCGGGAACCGGGCCGATGCCCATGATGCGGGGGTCGACGGCGGCGACGGCGGCGTCCACGATGCGGGCGAGGGGCATGACCTGCATCTCACGCATTTTTTTCTCGCTCATGAGCACGACGGCAGCGGCGCCGTCGGTGATGCCGCTGGCATTGCCGGCGGTGATGCTGCCGGTTTTGGAGAAGACGGGAGGAAGTTTGGCCAGGCTTTCGAGGGTGGTGCCCATGCGCACATGCTCATCGGCCTCGACACGGATTGTTTTTCCCTTGGCGTTGGTGTGCTCGACGGGAATCAGTTCCGCGCCGAAGCGGCCTTCCTGCATGGCGCGGGCGGCGCGCTGCTGGCTTTCGAGGGCGTAGGCGTCCTGCTCCTCGCGGGTGATTTTGTACTGGCGGGCCAGGACTTCGGCGGTTTCGCCCATGATCATGCGGGCGATGCGGCAGAAGAGGCCGTCGCGGTACATGGAATCCATCAGGGTCTGGTGTCCCATTTTGAAGCCCCAGCGGGCGTCGAGGAGGTAGGGGACCTGGGTCATGGATTCGGCGCCGCCGGCAACGATAATGTCCGCTTCGCCGAGGAGAATCTGCTGCCAGCCGAGCAGAATGGCGCGCATGCCGGAGGCGCAGGCCATGTTGATGGTGAACGCGGGAACGTCATCGCCGAGGCCGGCGCGCCAGGCGATCTGCCGAGCCAGGTTGGGGCCGATGCCGGCGGGCCGGGCGTTGCCGATGATCACTTCATCCACGCGATAGGGAGTTTTGCGGGCGGCCGCCGGAGCTTCGCGCGAAAACGGGGGAATGCCGTCCCAGGAGGGCTTATCCACCGGGGTGCGCCCGGGAGGAATTTCACCGAAGGCGCGCTCGATGGCCGCGCGCACGGCGATTACGCCCATATCGGCGGCGGTCAAATCGGCCAAGGCCCCGCCGAATTTGCCGATGGGGGTGCGTACCGCGCTTACGATGTAGACCGGGTTCATGGTATGTACCTTTCGATGCTAGCACAGCCTTTTGCGGCACCGGGCGAGAGCCTTGGGGCGCGTGCGCAAACGGTTCGCAGGGGTCATTCGCACCGTCATTGCCGCAACGGCGCGCCTTGCAGGATAGTATAGAGGAGCGCGCGACCCCATTTCGAGGGGGCCGGGCGCCGCCGAGGGAAAAAAGATGCAGCCATCTCTGAACGAAAAAAAACTCTCCTCTCTGGCTGGTTTCCTGGTCCTCTGCTACGCAGTGGCCTTTACCGCTTCCCTGATCACACGCCCCAGCATCCCTGTGTGGTACGCGGGGCTGCACAGGCCGCTGTGGGCGCCGCCGAACTGGCTCTTTGGCCCGGCGTGGACCGTGCTGTATGGAATGATGGCCGCAGCCGGCTGGCGGATTTGGCGGAAGGAGCCTTCGAGAAGACGAAGTGGCGCGCTGTTTCTTTTCGGTCTGCAACTGACGCTAAATTTTTCCTGGTCTCCCGTTTTCTTTGGACTGCATCAAACCGGCTGGGGCGTGGTTGTCCTATTCCTGCTGTGGATGGCGATCGGCGGATTCGTGGTGGCCGCGCGGCGCACCGAAGCGGTTGCCGCGGCCCTCTTTGTTCCCTACTTCCTGTGGGTCAGCTACGCTCTGGCGCTCAATTTCGCCATCTGGAGGATGAACTGACTCCGCCGGACACAGCGGTTGCCGCGGCCCTGGGCAATCCCCCGGGCCGCGAGGGATTCCCGTCTCCGCGGGATTGGGAGCGGGCAGAGCCCATTGTCTATTGCGCGGACTGGCAGGGAAAGAATGCCGACGCGCAGCGAAAGACGCAGGTCCGGCTGCTGTGGACGCCCGCAACGCTGTTTGCGCAGTTCCGGGCGCGTTATCGGGAGCTGACCGTTTTTGCGGACGCCTCCGCAGACGGCCGACGGGACCAGCTCTGGGACCGGGACGTGGCCGAAGTTTTTCTGCAGGCCGATCCGGGGCAGGCGCTGCGCTATGCGGAGTTTGAAGTAAGCCCCAACGGATTTTGGATTGATCTGGACGTTAATCTGGAGCCCGGCGGCGAGCGGCTGCGCGACTTGCGCAGCGGGCTGACCCGGCGCGTGCGCCTGGACGAAGCGCAAAAACTCTGGACCGCCGAACTTTCCATTCCGATGCGCTCGCTCACGCCGCGGTTCGATCCCGCCGCTGACTGGCGGGTTAATTTTTTTCGTGTGGAAGGGCCGAGCGAGCCGCGGTTTTACTCTTCGTGGCAGCCGACGGGCACAGCGGAGCCCAATTTCCATGTGCCGCAGGCCTTTGGGAAACTCCTGTTCGCCCCGCCATAAAGAATCGCCCCGCGGAGACGCAGTTGGAGTAGAATCTCCGCAAGGGACTCAGAGGGCTCGCCACTGTGCGGACGGGCAATCGTTGTCCCCGGAAATACCGTATTTTGCATGCGGTATTGTGTCCCGAGGTGAGCCATGCGCACAGTCTTCGCCGTTTTCCTGCTGCTCCTTCCCGCCGGAGTTTTCGCTCAGAACGCCGATTTACCGCGCACCGCGGAATTTTGCGGAGATTGCCACCGCGCCATTTTTGACGGCTGGAAGCAATCGGCGCACGCCTCGGCCATGGAGAGCCGTCTTTTTCAGGACGCGCTGAAACACGCGGAGCAGGGGTTCGGCGGAGAAGCGCGCAAGGTCTGCCTGCGCTGCCATGCGCCGGCGGCGGGGTTTACCGGCGACCTGGAACTGGTGCGCAAGGTGAGCTGGGAAGGGATCACCTGCGACTATTGCCATTCGATCCGGGAAGTGAGCACCAGCGGAGCGAATCCCGCCGCGCGGGTGGAATTCAGCGACGTAAAGAGCGGCCCCACCAAGGACGTCACCTCGCCCGCGCACCGCACCGTCTTTTCCGCGGTGCACACATCTTCGCTGGCCTGCATCTCCTGCCACGAATACAAGAATGGCCTGGGCTTCTCCGTGCTGGCCACGTACACCGAGTGGAAGGAAAGCGCGTACATGGCGGCGCGGCAGGAATGCCAGAACTGCCACATGTACACGGTGCGGGGGCGCGTGGTGGACGCAAGCGTGAAGGAAACATCCGGCAGCGGCGTGAATCTGCACCAGATGCCCGGCAGCCGCTCGCCCGAGCAGCTCAACAAGGCCATTCGCATGCGCGTCTCCAGCGAGCGCGAGGGAGGACAGATTCGGGTCACGGTGCGGCTGACCAACGCCGGGGCGGGCCATTACGTGCCCACCGGATCGCCGCTGCGCCGGCTGATCCTGGAGGTAAAAGCCGAGCCGTATGGCGGCAATCCGCCGCTGCATCAGGAGCGCGTCTACACGCGGGTGATCGCCGACGCAAAAGGAGAGGTGATCGAGCGCGAGGATATGGCCTTCCTGCGCGCGGCTAAAGTGGTGAAGGACACGCGGATTGCTCCGAAGGAAACGAGGACGGAAACGTTTTCCTTCAGCGTGCCGGGCGGCAAGCTGACCCGGCTGGAAGCCAGCCTCTCCTACTATTACTCGCCGATGGCCGGGGCGGAATCCCCGCAGAGAATCAAGTTTTTAACCATTTCGCGCCTGATTCGATAGAATGCGGGGGCGGTGACGCGGAATCCCTTGCGGGACACTGCCGCCGTTTTCGGATATGCTCGGCTGAGGAACTTCAACTCCATGAATGTCAAAAAACTGTTCGATCTCAGCAATCGTTGCGCGCTCATCACCGGGGGGTCGGCGGGACTGGGCCGGCAGATGGCCGAAGGACTGGCGGAAATGGGAGCGAGCGTGGCGCTCTGCGCGCGGAAGAAAGAACGATGCGAGGAGACCGCGGCGGAGCTGAGCAAGCTGGGAGTAAAAACGCTGGCGCTGGCCTGCGACGTGAAGGACCAGGGCAGCGTGCAGCAGGCCGTGGCCGCCACGGTGGCTGCGTTCGGGCGCATCGACATCCTGATCAATAATGCGGGAACGTCATGGGGCGGCCCGTTCGAGGAGATGAAGCTGGAACAGTGGCACAAGGTGATTGACACCAACCTGACCGGGACGTTTCTGTTTTCGCAGGCCGTTGGAAAAGTCATGTTCGGGCAGAGCGGCGGAAAAATCATCAACGTCGCTTCCGTCGCGGGGCTGGCCGGGGCTCCGCCGGACCATGTGCACGCGACGGCGTATCACGCGAGCAAGGGCGGGGTGGTGCTGCTCACGCGGGACCTGGCGCGCAAATGGGCCGCGCACAATATTCAGGTGAATGCCATCGCTCCGGGATGGTTTCCGACGAACATGTCCGAGGTGGTGATCGAGCGCAACCGCGAGGCGTTCCTCAAGTCCATTCCGCTGGGGCGATTTGGCAATGACCATGATTTGAAAGGCGCGGCGGTTTTTCTGGCGTCGGCGGCATCGGATTACGTCACCGGGCATGTGCTGGTGGTGGACGGCGGGCAACTGGCTTAGCTGCGCCGCGGCGGCGCGGCGGGGAGTGATGCGCATGGACCTGAAGCTGACCGCAAGCGAAGCGCGCTTCCGCGACGAATTGCGCGCCTGGCTGGAAGTCAACGTGCCCAGCGACTGGCCGGCCTGGCGCGAAAAATCGCTGGATGAGTCGTACTCCTACCTGCGGGCGTGGCAGCGCAAACTCTATGATGGGCGGTGGGCCGCGGTTTCCTGGCCCGCGGAATACGGCGGGCGCGGAGCTACGCTGATGGAGCAGGCCATTTTTTGGGAAGAGATGGCGCGGACGGGAGCACCGCCGATGGCCAATTCGCTGGGTCTCGGTCTGATTGGGCCGACCATCGTGGCCTTTGGCACGCCGGCGCAAAAACAGCGCTACCTGCCGAAGATTCTCAGCGCGGAGGAAATCTGGTGCCAGGGATTTTCCGAACCGGATGCCGGTTCGGACCTGGCCGGACTGAAAACGGAAGCGCGGCTCGAGGGCTCCGATTACATCGTCAACGGACAAAAGGTGTGGACCAGCTACGGCTGGCTGGCGGACTGGTGCGAACTGGTGGTGCGCACCGACGCGCAGGCGCCCAAGCATAAGGGGCTGACCGTGCTGCTGGTGAACATGAAATCGCCGGGCATCGAAGTTCGCCGTTTGCGGCAGATGACCGGGGAGAGTGAATTCAGCGAGATATTTTTCAGCAACGCGCGGGTTCCCGCGGAAAACGTGCTCGGGCAGGTGAACGACGGATGGAACGTGGCGGTGAGCACGCTGATGCACGAACGCGGCTCCTACGGCGCGCGGCTCTATCTGCTCTTCAAGCGCAGCATTGACCGCCTGATCGAGCTTTCGCACACCGTGCGCAAGAACGGGCAGCCGGCCGCGCGCGATCCGCTGCTGCGGCAGAAGCTGGCGCAATGCTACGCGGAAGTGGAAATTATGCGCCTGAATCAGCTGCGGGCCTTCAGCCGCATTGCCGCCACGGGCGTGCCCGGGCCGGAAGGATCGCTGCAGAAACTGTTCTGGAGCGAACTGAACCAGAGGCTGCAGCAGATTGCGCAGGAAATCCTGGGACCGGACGGGCAATTGCTGGCCGGAGACCCGCGGGCCATCGACAACGGCATCTGGTCCTACGGGTATCTGCGTTCGCGCGGGAACACGATTGAAGCGGGGACGTCGGAAATTCAGCGCAGCATCATCGGGCATTACGTGCTGGGACTGCCGCGCAGCTACTGAGGGGACACGCAATGGACTTCGGGTTGAGCGACAGCCAGCAGAGCCTCAAGGACAACGCGCGCAAGTTTTTCTCGACGCATTGCCCCATGGCGGAGGTGCGCCGGCTGGCGGAAACCGATTCCGCGCACGACGCGGCGCTGTGGAAGAAAATGGCCGAGCAGGGGTACACCGGCATCTGTTTTTCCGAAGAGCACGACGGCGCGGGGCTGGGGCTGGTGGAACTCGCGCTCATTCTCGAGGAGGCCGGGCGGGCGCTGCTGCCGGGGCCGTTTTTTTCGAGCGTGGCGCTGGCCGGGGCGCTGCTGGATGCCACGGCGTCCGAGGAGCAGAAGAAGAAATATCTGGCGCCGATTTGCCGCGGGGAGGCACGGTCGACCGTCGCGCTGTATGAAAGCGAAGCCGGATGGAATCCGGCGGAGGCGCGCATCGCCGCGGAAAATGGCCGTTTGACGGGGGAAAAACTTTTTGTTCCGGACGCCGCCGTGGCTTCCACGATTCTTGTCGCCGGGCGCGATTCCGTCTACGCCGTCGAAGCCGGGGCGCCCGGGATGAGCATTACGCCCCTGCGGGCCATGGACCTGACGCGCAAGGTTTACGCCGTGACGTTCGCCAATACGCCCGCGGAAAAGCTGGCACGGCCGGAAAATCTGGAACGCGGGCTGAACTGCGCGACGGCGGCGCTGACCGCGGAGATGACCGGGGGCATGCAGCGAACGCTGGAATCCGCGGTGCAATACGCGAAGACGCGCAAGCAGTTCGGCAAAATCATCGGTTCGTTCCAGGCGGTGCAGAATCTTTGCGCGGACATGCTGCTGGAGACGGAAAGCTCGCGGTCGGCCGCGTACTACGCCGCGTGGGCGCTGCAGGAAGATGCGGCGGATGCCGCGGCGGCGGTCTCCATCGCCAAACTGTATGCCAGCGACGCCTGCCGCACGGTTGGGAATCGCGGCATACAGATTCACGGCGGCATGGGTTTTACGTGGGAGAACGATCTGCACCTTTATTACCGGCGAGCGAAGGCTTGCGAAACCGCTTTCGGAGATGCGTCCTGGCACCGCGAGCGGCTGGCGCGGCTGGCCGTGGACACGGTTGCGGTTCCGCGCGCGGGCGCATAAATTTTCAGAGCAGTCCTTCGGAAAGGGTTTTCCATATGAGCGAACTGGTGCGGTTTTCGAAAGAGAACGACGTCGCTGTCATCACCATCGACAATCCTCCCGTCAACGCGCTGGGGCCGGGCGTGCCTGAAGCGATTGCCGGGTTCATCGAGCAACTGGAAAAGGACGCGCCGCTGCGCGCGGCGGTGGTCATCGGCGCGGGACGGACGTTTGTGGCGGGCGCGGACATTCGCGAATTCGCCAAGTACCGCTCGGGGGAAAAGAAACGGCCGGGGACGCTGCCGCTGCTGCTGAAGATTGAAAATTGCCGGAAGCCGGTGGTGATGGCGATTCACGGCAACGCGCTCGGCGGAGGATTGGAGCTGGCCATGTCCGGGCATTACCGCGTCGCGGTTCCCGGAGCGAAGGTGGGGCAGCCGGAGGTGAAGCTGGGGATTATTCCCGGGGCGGCGGGGACGCAGAGGCTGCCGCGGCTGGCGGGCGTGGCCAAAGCGATTCAGATGTGCGTCGAAGGAACGCCCATTTCCGCGAAGGAAGCGCTGGAGTGCGGGATTCTGGACAAGCTGATTGACGGCGAACTGCTGGCCGGGGCCGTGGCGTTCGCGCGCGAAATGGCCGGCAAGCCCGCGCCCAAAACGCGGGAGCGCACGGAAAAACTGGGCACGGCGGAAACGAACGCGCCGCTCTTCGCCTCCGCGCGGGAAAGCGCGCGGAAGAAATTCCGCGGCCAGATGGCGCCGATGGCGGCGATTGATTCCATCGAAGGCGCGACGCGGCTGCCGTTCGAAGAAGGATGCCAGGCGGAGCAGAAACTGTTTAACGAGTGCCTGCTGTCCGACCAGTCCAAGGCGCTGATTCATGTTTTTTTCGGCGAGCGCGAAGTGGCCAAAATACCCGATGTGCCCGCGGATACGCCGCTGCTTGCCGTCAACCGCGTGGCCATCATTGGCGCGGGGACGATGGGCGGGGGCATCGCCATGGTCTTTGCCAACGCGGGAATTTCCGTGACGCTGAAGGAGACGGATCAGGCGGCGCTGGACCGCGGGCTGGCGGCGATTCGCAAGAATTACGCGGGGTCGGTGCAGCGCGGGCGATTTACGCAGCAGTTCATGGATGAGCGGATGCAGCTGATCCAGCCGACGCTTTCCTACGACGGATTCGCGGACGCCGACATGGTGATCGAGGCGGCTTTCGAAAGCATGGAGTTGAAGAAGCGGATTTTTGGCGAGCTGGACAAGATCTGCAAGCCGGGGGCGATTCTGGCTTCCAACACTTCGTCGCTGAATATTGACGAGATTGCTTCGGCGACTGCGCGGCCGGAGGCGGTGATCGGCACGCATTTCTTCAGCCCGGCGAACGTGATGCGGCTTATCGAGATCGTACGCGGAAAAGCGACCGGCAAGGATGTGATCGCCACGTGCATGCAGCTGGCGAAAAAGATCGGAAAGATTGGCGTGCTGGTGGGCAACTGCCGCGGGTTCGTGGGCAACCGCATGTATCACGCGTACAACCGGCAGGCCATGTTTCTTGCGGAAGAAGGCGCGGCCGTAGAAGCCGTGGACAATGCCATCACCGCGTTCGGCATGGCCATGGGGCCGCTGGCCGTCGGCGACCTCGCGGGACTGGATGTGGGCTGGCGCATTCGCAAAGAGTCGCGGCACCTGGAAAAGCCGGGCGTGCGCCAGCCGCTGGCGGCGGACCGTTTGTGCGAGATGGGGCGCTTCGGGCAGAAGACTTCGGCGGGCTGGTACAAGTACGACGAAAACCGGCGAGCCACGCCCGATCCGGAAGTGGCGCGGCTGATTCGCGAATGGTCCGCGGCGGCGGGGATTGCGCAGCGCACCGTGGAAGCGGAAGAGATTGTCGAGCGGTGCATCTATGCGCTGATCAATGAAGGAGCGCGGATTCTCGAAGAGGGATTTGCGCTGCGGCCCGTGGACATCGACATTATTTTTCTGAACGGCTACGGTTTTCCCGCGTGGCGCGGGGGACCCATGTTCCATGCGGACCTGGTCGGACTGAAAAAGGTTTACGAGCGCATTTGCGAATTCCATTGTTTGCATGGGGAACAGTGGGAGCCTGCGCCGCTGCTGAAGCGGCTGGCTGAACAGGGGAAGACGTTCGCTGAGTATCAGGCGCTGTCCGCATCAGCTTAGAAACATTGTTGGGGAAGGATGGCCGCGCCGCGGGGAAAACTTCTATGAGCAGTTTTCAGGACCCCACCCGCTCCGTGCGCGCCGGCGAAGAACTGGATCCCGCCAAGCTTGAGCCTTATCTGCGCGGGCATTTTCCGGAAGTTGCCGGGCCACTCGCCATCGAACAATTTCCCAGCGGGCATTCGAATCTCACTTACTTTGTGCGCCTCGGGGAGCGCGAATTCGTGCTGCGGCGGCCGCCCTTTGGCAGCACGGTAAAATCGGCGCACGACATGGGGCGGGAGTTCCGGGTGCTTTCGAAACTGCATCCGGTGTATGCGCCCGCGCCGCAGGTGCATCTCTTCTGCGACGACGAATCCATTCTGGGCGCGCCGTTTTATCTGATGCAGCGCGTGCGCGGCGTGATCCTCCGCAGCGAACTTCCTCCCGGCCTTGCACTTTCTCCCGAAACTGTGCGCGGGCTGAGCGAATCGTTCGTTGATAATCTGGCGCTGCTGCATTCGCTGGATTATGCGCTCGCCGGACTGGGGGACCTGGGCAAGCCGGAAGGGTATCTCGGGCGGCAGGTGCGCGGCTGGATCGAGCGTTACCATGCGGCGCGCACGCACGATCTTCCGGAAATGGAGTTTCTCTCGCGCTGGCTCACTTCGTCACTGCCTGCTTCCTCCTCGGCGGCGCTGATTCACAACGACTATAAGTACGACAACGTGGTGCTCGATGCGGAAAACCTGACGCGCATCGCCGGCGTTCTGGACTGGGAGATGTGCACGCTGGGCGACCCGCTCTCGGACCTGGGCATGGTGCTGGCTTACTGGGTCGAGCCGGGCGACCCGGCGGAACTGCGGCAGATTTCCTGGGGCCCCACCGCGCTCGCGGGAAGTTTTACGCGCGCGCAACTGGTTGAACGCTACGCGCAGAGCAGCGGGCGCGGCGTCACAGACATGGTTTTTCATCTGGTTCTGGGGCGATTCAAGCTGGCCGTGATCGTGCAGCAGATTTATTTTCGCTACCACCAGGGGCTGACAAAAGATTCGCGTTTTGGCGCTCTGGCCGATGTGGCCCGCGTCCTGCTGCGCGCGGCCGTGCGCAGCGCGGAAAGCGGAACTTTGTGAAAAGCCGCACTCAGGGATAAAAGCGATAAATCCATTCGGCCACGCAGCAGGGCTTTTCCGAGCCTTCCAGTTCCACGGTGATCAGGAAAGTGCCTTCACAGGCGTCCTCAAGGCGGCGGAAGGATTGCAGGGCGATGCGCGCGCGGATCTTTGAGCCGGCGCGCACGGGAGAAATGAAGCGCACGCGGTTCAGGCCGTAATTGATGAGCCAGCGGGCACCGCCGCGAATTTCGACTGAATCGCGCATGAATTTACTGAGCAGGGAGAGCGTAAGAAAACCGTGGGCGATCGTGCCGCCGAAGGGCGATTCGCGCGCGGCGCGCTGTTCGTCCACGTGCAGCCACTGGTGGTCGTCGGTGGCGGCGGCGAATTGTGCGATGCGTTCCTGGGTGATCGTCAACCAATCCGTCAGCGCGATTTCGCGGCCGGCGTAGGTTTCCAGCGCTTCGGGGGTTTCCAGTAGTAGCGGCGGCACGATCGTCTCCCGCGGCGCTTAGCGCTTATCCCACTTCTTCAGCTCCCACTTGGCCACCGATTCCATGTGCACTTCGTCGGGACCGTCGGCCAGGCGCAGCGTGCGGATGTGCGCCCAGGCCGCGGCCAAGAAGGTGTCCTGCGAGACGCCCGCGCCACCGTGCGCCTGAATGGCACGGTCCAGTACCTTGAGCGTGACGTTGGGAGCCACTACTTTGATCATGGCGATCTCCGCGCGGGCTTCCTTGTTGCCCACGAGATCCATTTTGTGCGCGGCCTTCAGCGTCAGCAGGCGGGCCTGTTCGATCTCCATGCGCGAACGGGCGATGTCCGCGCGGATGGTTCCCTGCTCGGCAAGCGGTTTGCCGAAGGCCACGCGCGCGCGAACGCGCTTGCACATGAGTTCGAGCGCGCGTTCGGCCACACCGATGCAGCGCATGCAGTGATGAATGCGGCCCGGGCCCAGGCGTCCCTGGGCGATTTCGAATCCGCGCCCTTCGCCCAGGAGGATGTTTTCCACGGGGATACGCACGTTTTCGAAACTGATTTCGGCGTGGCCGTGCGGCGCGCTGTCGTAGCCGTAGACCGTCAGCATGCGGTCGATTTTCACGCCGGGCGCGTCCATGGGCACCAGCACCATGGACTGCTGTTTGTGCTTCGCGGCGGCCGGGTCCGTCTTGCCCATGAAGACGGCGACTTTGCAGCGCGGGTCGCCGCCGCCGGTGGACCACCACTTGCGCCCGTTCAGCACGTACTCGGCACCCTCGCGGCGGATGCTGGCGGCGATATTGGTGGCGTCCGAGGAGGCCACCGCCGGTTCGGTCATGGCGAAGCAGGAGCGAATTTCTCCCGCCAGCAGGGGTTCCAGCCAGCGTTTTTTCTGCTCGGGCGTTCCGTAGCGCAGCAGGACTTCCATGTTTCCGGTGTCCGGGGCGTTGCAATTGAAAATCTCCGGGGCCATGTGGCTGCGGCCCATGATTTCGCACAGAGGGGCGTAATCGAAATTGGAAAGGCCTCCGGCGTGTTCGCCTTCCGGCAGAAACAGATTCCACAGGCCCGCCGCGCGCGCTTTTTTCTTCAACTCTTCGACGACGGCTGTTGGAGTCCAGCGCGCCGCGGCGATCTCTTCCTCGCAGCGCCGCTCGTTGGGATAGACGTGTTCGTCCATGAAGGCCCGCAGACGGCCCTGAAGTTCTTTTGATTTTTCGCTGAATTCGAATCGCATTTGCGCCGCCATCTCCGGGCTGCTGGCATCTCATTGCCGGGCTGGCGCGATTATATAGAAAGAGGGAGAGTCCCGTCACGGACATCCGGCTTTTTCCGTGCGCCGCCATGCGGCAGGCGATTTACTTGGGATAGGGGCTTCCAGAAAGAATGGCGAAGGCGCGGTAGATCTGCTCGGCGAGGGCCACGCGGGCCAGTTCATGGGAAAAGGTCATGGGGCTGAGGGAGAGCTTGTGCTGGGCGCGCTTGCGCAGTTCCTCGGGAAATCCTTCGGCGTCGCCGCAGAGGAAAATCAACTCGCGCGTACCGCGGTCGCGGAGTTCGCCGATCCACTTGGCAAAGGCCGCCGAATCCGGCTGTTTTCCCGCGGCGTCGAGCAGGACGACGGTGGCCGCGCGGTCGGCCTCCAGTTTTTTCAGCGCCGCGGCGCTGTCGCGAACTTCCGTAATCTCCATCGGTGCGTGCCGGGCGATGCGCTTGGTGTAATCATCGAGCAGCGCGCGCATTTCCGGGCGGCGCGTTTTGCCAAGCAGAATCAGTCGGATGCGCATAGGAGGTACTTTAGCGCAGAATGCAGTGGAAAGTTAAAAGTTGAAAGTTAAAAGGAAAAAACCAAGCTTCCTGGACAGGTGGGCAACTTGCATTTCTGACTGACCGAAGCATGGTTTAACGCGAGTCACGTCTTGCATCACTTCAGCCCGAACTTTTTTCTCTTCTCCAGCAGCGTCTTGCGGCTGATGCCGAGGATTTCCGCGCTTTTGGAAATGCCGTAGCGCGTCGCCTCGAGCGTCGCGGCAATGGCTTCGCGCTCGATCTCTTCGAGGGAGCGCAGGCCGCGCAAGGCGGCGTTGCCGGCGAAGCCGGCGCACAGGGCTTCCGGGAAATTTTCCGGTTCGAGCAGGCCGCCGTCGGAAAAGAGGACGGCGCGCTCGAGGACGTTGCGCATTTCTCGGATATTGCCCGGCCAGGCATAGGCGGCAAACATTCGCTGCGTAGGCTCGCTCAATTGGGCCTGGGGCTTGCCATGCACCTTGCGCAGCGTGCCCAATAAACTTTCGGCCAGAGGAAGAATGTCCGCGCCGCGTTCGCGCAGAGGCGGAATGGCGATGGACAGCACGTTCAGGCGGAAAAAGAGATCCTCGCGAAAGCGGCCCTCGGCCACGGCCGCGGGAAGGTTCGTATTGGTCAGGGCCATCAGGCGCGCTTCGATGCGCAACTGTTCCGTTCCGCCGAGCCGCTCGAAGACGCGCTCCTGCACCACGCGCAGCAGCTTGCCCTGGCCCGCGGCATCGAGCGCGGCGACTTCATCCAGCACGATGGTTCCCGCGCCGGCCATTTCCAGGCGGCCCAGTTTGCGGTCCACCGCGCCGGTAAAGGAGCCGCGTTCATGGCCGAAGAGTTCGCTTTCGACCAGATGCGGGGGAAGGCTGGCGCAATCGATTTTCAGGAAGGGAGCGTCGCGGCGCGCGCCCAGTTCATGCACGAGGCGGGCGAAGTGGTCCTTGCCCGTTCCGCTTTCGCCGGTGATCAGAAGAGTTGTGGAGGTATCGGAAACTTTACGCGCGATTTCCAGCAGCCGCTTGGAGACGGGATCTTCGGCGATCCACGGCAGCCGCGCGGCCGAACTCATGGATGGAGTTCCCCGGAGGCGGTTCCGCGAAACGACCCGACGGGTTCGTCGGGAATTTCCAGGCGCTTGGCGGTGCGCCAGAGGCGTTCGAGGTCGTAAAACTTGCGGCCCTGTTCGCTGAAGGCGTGCACGACGAAACCGCCGTAATCGAGCAATGCCCAGTCGGAGGAGTACCCGCCCTCGCGATGCTCGGGCGAGCGGCCCAATTTATCGAGGGCTTCTTCCACGCCGTAGCAGACGGCCTGCAACTGCGGAGTGGAAAAGGCCGTGCAGATAATAAAGTAATCGGTAAAGGCGCCCATGCCGCTGAGATCGAGAACGACGATTCCGGCGGCTTGTTTGCTTTGCGCGGCTTCAAGGGCGGCGCGGACGGTCTGTGGCAGGTTTGTGATTTTCATCGGTAGAGGCTCTGTTTAAGAATGTATTCCTCGACGCGCGCGGATACAAGGCCGTGAATGGATTGCGCCTTGCTGCAGCGGCGGCGAACGTCGGTCGCGGAGACTTCCGTGGAAACGTTTTCCAGTAAATGCACGGTGGTGCGGTCCAGCCGGGCCACCACCGGCCCTTCCGGGTCATGCGCGGCTCCGCTGCGAGGCGCGCGCGCCGATTGCCGGGCGTGCAGTTCGGGGGGAATCACCAGTTGCAGCGCTTCGAGGCGAATTCCCGGGCGGTTGGCCACGATGAAATCAGTGAGTGTCAGGAGCGTTTCGAATTCGCGCCAGGTGGGCAGGTCGAGAAAGGCGTCCGCGCCGAGGATGAAAAAGAGGCGGTCGTTCGGCGAAGGATAGATCTGGCGGAAATGCCGCACGGTATCCACGGAATAGTGAAGTTGCTGGCCACTGAAATCGTCTCCGGCCTCGGCCAGCGAGGGAATGAAATGGGGATGCTCGGCGCAAGCCAGGGCCACCATGGCAAAGCGGTGCGCGAAATCGGCCAGGTGCTCCTTGCGTTTGTGGGGTGGGCGGCTGGCGGGCACGAAATGGATTTCATCGAAATTGAAACGGCGGTCCGCCGCGCGGGCGATGGACAGGTGTCCGTTATGGATGGGGTCGAATGCGCCGCCGAAAATGGCAATGCGCCGGGGATGCCGAGCGCTGGTGCGGTGCGCCTGCGAAGATGTCAACGCGCCTCCCGAATGCGGGTGATCACGATTCTTTTACCGGAGCCGGCTTCGGCTCGATTGCCAAGCCGCTTTCCGGTTCATTCTCGGCTGCCTCGTCCTCCATGTCCAGTCCGGATTCGGCCTCCTGCTTCGTCTCCGGCACGGGCTTGGGAATTTTGTCGAGGGCGTCGGCCATGGCCTTTACCAGTTCGCGCACGCCCTGGCCCGCGGCGGCGGAGATGGCGTGGAATTCGAGATTTTTTTCGCGGCAGAATTCGCGCAGGGTTTCGAGGTGTGTCGTCTCGGTGGTGGCATCGAGCTTGGTGGCCACGACGATGGCGGGCTTCTCGCCCAGGGCCGGGCTGAAGGCGCGCAGTTCGCCGCAGATAATTTCGTAGGCTTCGACGGGGTCGCGTTCGGCGGCGTCGCTGGTGTCCACGAGATGCACCAGCAGGCGGGTGCGCTCGACGTGGCGCAGAAAACGGATGCCCAGGCCCGCGCCCAGATGCGCGCCTTCGATCAAGCCGGGCAAATCGGCGACCACGTAGGTGCGGCCGACTTCCTTGTTCGGTCCGGGGTCGGCGCTGACCACGCCGAGATTGGGCTCGAGCGTGGTGAAGGGGTAATTGGCGATTTTGGGGCGCGCGGCGGAGATCACGGAAATAAGCGTGGATTTTCCGGCGTTGGGGAAGCCCACGAGGCCCACGTCCGCCAGCAGCTTCAATTCAAAGCGCAAATGTTTTAGTCCGCCGGGCTCGCCGTCTTCGTGCTCGCGGGGCGCCTGGTGCCAGGGCTTGGCGAAATGCTGGTTGCCGCGGCCGCCGCGGCCGCCCTGCACGACGAGGTAGCGCTGCTCGGGCGCGGCCAGGTCGGCGAGAATCTCTCCGCTGTCGTCATCGTAGACCACCGTGCCCACGGGAACTTTCAGGACCATGTCCGCGCCGGAATGACCGCTGCAGTTGGAGCCTTCGCCGTGGTTGCCGCGCTCAGCTTTGAATTCGCGGTTGAAGCGGTAGCGCAGCAGGGTGTTGTCGTGAACGCTGGCTTCGAGGAAAATGCTGCCGCCGTGGCCGCCGTCGCCGCCGGCCGGACCGCCGCGCGGGACGTACTTCTCCCGGCGAAAAGCCACGCAGCCGTTTCCGCCGTCGCCGGCCTTGACCATGATTTTTGCTTCATCTACAAACACGGCAACCCCATTTCCTCAAAAAACGATATCATAAGCTTTCCCGGAAACCAGAAAATCCGGACCAGGAGATCCCTACCGATGCCTCGCATACGAATCTGGCTGGCCCGCGCCGCCAAGATGTTCCTGCTGCTCCTCGTTCTCGCGGCGGCCTCTCTCTACCTGCTCTATTTTCATCGCCCGGCGCTGCCCGCCGCGCCGCCTCACACGCGGGTCGCTCCGGTGTTCGCTCCCGTTTCCGGCATGAGCGCCTGCTGGGTGGAAACCGGGAAAACTTTCACCCGCTTTCCCTTCGCCTTCACCGCCGGCAGCATCCTCGTGCGCCATCCCGCGGGCGACCTGCTCCTCGATACGGGCAATTCCAGCCATTTCTACGAGGAGATTCGCGGCTTATCCTTCCGGAGGCGCCTCAAACTTAATCTCCTGGTCGCGCAACTGAATCCGGAAACTCCCCTGCCGGACCTGCTGCGGCGCATCGGCGAAGACCCTGGCAAGATCCGCTGGGTCATTCCCTCGCACAGCCACCTCGATCACGTGGGCGGCTTGATGGATCTCCCCGAAATCCCCGTGCTGATGACCCGCGAGGAAGCCGAGTTTGCCGCGGATCCGGAGACGCAGGCGATGGGCTACGTCATTGCCCAGCACGCCAGAAAACTTCCGCCGCCCGCCGCGGCCACTCTGCGCTTCACGCCGCAGCCCTATGAAATCTTCGACGAAAGCGCGGACCTGTTCGGCGACGGCTCGGTGGTGCTGGTGCCCTTGCGCGGCCATACCCCGGGAAGCGTGGGCATCTTCGTCAATCTCGCACCCGGCCGGCGCTTTTTCTACGTAGGCGACAGCGTGGACGACGAGCGCGGATTTCTCGAACGCGTTGGCAAATCCCTGATGCTGCAATCGAGCGACAACGACCCCGCTCGCGCCAACGCCATCGTCGCTACCCTCAACCAACTGCACACTCTGCTGCCGGATCTGGCGATTATTCCGGCGCATGGCCGCAGCGCCTACCGGAAACTCTTTCCCGCCGGACCCTTGAGCTGCATCTCCGCCCCCAAATAAAAAGCGGTCCGGCGAACCGGACCGCTCAGTAAAGAAGACCGGAAAATCCTCCGCCCGCGCCCTGCTTAGTTCGCGGCGGCGGCGGCCAATTCGGACGGGGTGACGCTGATGAAGCGCCCGCTGCGTCCCTTGTCCTGGAACTTGACGATGCCGGTCACCAGGGCGTAGAGCGTGTCGTCCTTGCCCTTGGCCACGTTCAGGCCGGGCTTGTGGCGCGTGCCGCGCTGGCGGATCAGGATCGTGCCGGCGTTGACCAGTTGTCCGCCGAAGCGCTTAACGCCGAGTCTCTGTCCGTGTGAATCGCGGCCGTTTGTAGAGGAGCCGCCGCCCTTCTTATGTGCCATGACTGATTCCTTTTCTCGTGAGTTCGGCGGGGGTTTTTGCGGCCCCGTCCATCGTCCCGCGTTAGAGCTTGATTTCGCCGACTTCGACCGACGTGTAGTGCTGCCGGTGGCCGGTCTTAATCTTGTACTGGTTGGTTTTCTTGAACTTGAGCACGGCGAGCTTGGGGCCCTTGGCCGGTCCCACAATCTTGCCGGTGACGGTGGCCTTGGCCGCTTCCGCTCCCACGACGATCTTCTTGTCGTCGGTGTGCACGGCCAGCACGGCGTCAAAGGTCACCTTCGACCCGACTTTGCCGGCCAGCTTCTCCAGGCGCACGATTTCGCCCGGCTCTACCTTGTACTGTTTTCCCCCGCTTTGAATGACGGCGTACATCTATCCTCCCGATCCTAAAGGCAAACACCGATTATACGGGTCCGACACCCGTATCGTCAATCAGCTTCCTTGGCCCTCTGAAATTCGCCCGCTAACTCCTTGTTCCCGGAGGGGTTGCCGCCGGTCCAGCTATGTCGTATTGTACCGCTGCCCGGCCAGGGCATTTTATGGACGGCACTTCGCTCGAGGACGGCGTTTCCTTCTAAACCCATGCCTTTTCTCCAACTTCCCTCGTCGCCCCTGGCCCCTGATGCCCGCCCCGTAACGTTGCGTTACCGTGACGCGGGCCGCGGGTCACCCGTGCTGTTTCTGCATGGAGGTTGGGGATACGGTTATTACCCGATCGACGCGCAAATCGAGGCGCTGGGGGCGCGCTGCCGTTTTCTCATTCCCGACCGCTCGGGCTACGGGCAGTCGCTGAGTGTTTCCGGGGAGTTGCCTGCCGATTTCCATCGCCGGGCGGCCGCCGAAACAATTTCTTTTCTCGATTCCCTGGGCATTTCCAACTGCGCGCTTTGGGGCCACAGCGACGGGGCGGTCATCGCGGCGCTGATCGGGCTTTCCGCGCCGGAGCGCTGCCGCTGCCTGGTTCTGGAGGCGTTTCATCTGTGGCGCGCCAAATCCGCTTCGCGCTCGTTTTTTGCGCGCTTTGCCGATCAACCCCGGAACTTGAGCGCGGAAACGCATCGCATTCTCGCCGGCGAACATGGCGATCCCCGTTGGCAGGAAGTCGTGCGGCGACATAGTAATGTCTGGAAACGAATTGGAGAAGCGGCGACCCATCCGGAAGAAGATTTCTATGACGGACGCCTGGGCGAATTAAAAGTTCCCGCGCTCTTTCTTCATGGGCGGCTCGATCCACGGACCGAGCCCGGAGAAATCGAGCGCGTGCGGAAGATTCTTCCGCGGAGCGCCGTGCACTTCATCGAAAACGGAAAACACTGCCCGCACAGTGAAGAGGCCGCCGCCGCGGAATTCAACGCCGCGCTGGCGGAATTTCTCTAACGGACGGGAGGCTCAGATCCAGTTCCAGGAAGCGCGTGCCGGGCACGGGGTTGTAGCGGTAGGCGGCAATCTCGACGAAACCCAGGCGGCGGTAGAGTTCCTGGGCCTCGCGCATTTCGGCCAGCGTATCCAGGCGCATGGCGCGGTAGCCCGCTTCGCGCGCCTCGTGAACCAGGCGCTCGGCCAGTTGCCGGCCCAGGCCGTGGCCGCGGAACTCCCGCCGCACATAGAGGCGCTTCATTTCGCAGGTGGTTTCGTCCAGCGGGCGCAGCGCGCCGCAGCCTGCTTCCCGCTCCTGTTCGTCATGGGCCAGCAGAAGGCGTCCGCGCGGCGAGGCATAGGCGCCGGGCAGGCCGCGCAGTTCCTCGTCGAAATTTTGAAAGCAGAGGTTGACGCCCAGCGAGGCGGCGTATTCGCGAAAGAGTTCGCGCGCGGCATCAACCTGCTGCTGGGTTTGCGCCGGGGTGAGGCGAAACTTCATTTGTCATCAGGTTGCGCGATGGCCGGCTGAGGAGCAAATGGTTTTCGTGCGGCGCACGCCGTGCCGCGCGGCCATTTTGGCCGCCGGATCGGGATAAATCAGAAATCGAAGCGGTAGCCGAGAATCATTTTGGCGATGAAATGGTCGGTGGCCGGAGTCAGCCCCGCGCCCAGTCCGAAATTGATTTCCCATTTGGGCGCTACATTCAGGTCGGCCACGGCGAAAATCTGGTGCTGCTGCTCCTGCAGGGGATCGAATCCGCTGAGCGGACCCATGGCCCCGTAATATTCGATTCCGCCGGAAATCTTCTTGGTGAAGTCGTAGCCCGCTTTGAAGTTCGGCGAAAATTCGAATCCCCGCGCGCTGTTGTCTCCATGGATCGAGCGCTCGATCGCCGGATTGAACGCCAGGTAGACTTTCCCCAGCTGCTTATCCACGACCGGGCGCATTTCCCAAGTCCAGGTGTCCGTCGAAAACGCCCGCCGCTGGTAGCCGATTTCGTTGGAAAGACTGACGCCCACGGGCCAGTGCCATTTCTCCGGCGCGCGCACGCGGGGGCGGAGGTGCGTGCCCACGAAATCGATTCCGTTGCCGCTGCGCGCCGAGGTGAAAATATAGAAACCCGTCTCGAACCATTCGGTGAACCCGTGGGTAATTTCCAGCGTCTCGTGCAGGGCATGATGCGTGGGCAATAAGCCGTTGTCGCCGGTCTTCGTCCCGTTGATGGTGAAGTTGCTGTGCACCTCCACCATGGTGTGCCTTGGGGGCACTTGGTCGTAGCCGTACACCTGTATTTCGTAGTTGTCCTGCGCGGCAGCCCCCGGGGCTGCCAGCAATCCGCAAAAAGCAACCACCACTCCAACCATCATCCATGAAATGTATGAACGCACTGTTCGCTCCTCCTTGCTTCTTTATGCGGAATAACTCATGACTGCGTTGTGGCGCCAACCCTTCGCTTCCAGGGGCTTGCACGAGACACGCACCTTACGCGTGCGGGTGGCTCTTGTCGTACACATCCATCAGCTGCCGGATGGTCGCATGGGTATACTTCTGCGTCGTCGAAAGCGACTGGTGCCCCAGCAGCTCCTGAATGGCCCGCAGGTCGGCTCCGTCGGCCAGCAGGTGCGTGGCAAAGGCGTGCCGCAGGGAATGCGGGTGCATGTCCCAGTTAATGTTCACCAGCTGCACGTACTTCTTGACGATGCGCCCCACCGAGCGCTGCGTCAGGCGCTGCCCGGCGTAATTCAAAAACACGGCCTGCTTGTGCGGCTCGCGCAGCGTTCCGATGGCTTGCAGGAGCAACTGCTCGCGCACCGGCCAGTAGGCTTCGAGAGCTTCCTGCGCCTTGCCGCCATAGGGCACGATGCGCTCCTTGCCGCCCTTGCCGCGTACGCGCAGCATTTTTTCCTTGCGCTCGATGTCCGCGAGGTTCAGCCCGGTCAGCTCGCTCACGCGCAGCCCCGCGGCGTAGAGCATCTCCAGCAGGGCGCGGTCGCGCTTGAGGAGCAAGCCCGCTTCGTGGTCCGGGCGGCGCGATTTCCCCGGCCGCGTCGGGGCCGCCGGACCCATCTCCGCCAGTTGATTCAGGAAGCCGTTCATCTCCTCGGCGCTCAGCACCGAGGGAATGCGCTTGGGCAGCTTGGGAGTGGCCACCAGGCGCGCGGGATTCTCCTTCACCAGCGTTTCGCGCACGCAATATTTGAAAAACGAACGCAGCGACGCCAGTTTCCGCGCGATGGAACTTTTTTTCAGTTTTTCCTGATGGAGATGGCCCACGAACTCGCGGATCATCTGGTGGGTGACCGACTGCAACGGCGGAGTCTGCGTTCCCGGCGGCGTCAGATAGGCCACGAACTGCTCGAGGTCGTGGCCGTAATTCGATAGCGTGTGCGGCGAAGAGTTCCGCACCGAGCGCATGTACTCGAGATATCGTCCGATGATCTGCTTCATGCCCGCCGGGGTCCTCGCGGTTCGCCCCTGCTGGCATTATAGGCGCTTGGCCGCGTTCGCGGTTGCGGGAATGTAGAGAGAAGCAGCGTCAGGTTTTCGCCGCCACGGGCTCGCCCGCTTCGCTCTGCGGCTGCGCTTCGGAGAGCACAATCTCCCAGTCGCATCCTTCGGCCACGCAGGAGCGGAAATTGCCCGCCTTGGTGCGTTTTTCGACGATGAACGCCGCGCCGCATTTGGGGCACGGTTCGGCCACGGGCATGTGCGGCGAGGTGTAATCGCAGGCCGGATATTTCGAGCAGCCGTAGAACACGCGCGGGCGTCCCTTGCCGCCCTTGCCCGCGCTGCCGCGGCGCACGAATTCGCCGTCCGGGCACTTGGGGCATTTGATGCCCATGGTGATGGGCCGCGTGTATTTGCATTTGGGATAGGCCTGGCAGCCGATGAACTGGCCGAAGCGCCCGCTCTTTTTCACTAGATTCGTTTGGCACTCGGGGCACTTTTCCTCGAGCGGCTCGTCGGGCACGTGGGCTTTTTTCGTTCCGGCCACCAGCCGGCGCGTGGTCTTGCAGTCCGGATAGCCGGTGCAGGCCATGAACGGCCCCCACAGGCCGCGCTTGATGGCCATCTCCTTGCCGCAGGTCTCGCAGTATTCGACGGTGTTTTCGCTTTCCACTTCCTCGCCGCCGATTTCCGGCGCCAGGTCCTGGATAAAATCGCAATCCGGATAGCGCGAGCAGCCCAGAAAAAAGCCCAGGCGGCTGATTCTTTCGAGCAGTTCGCCCTGCCCGCACTTCGTGCACTTCTCCCCGGTGGGGATGCCGGCTTTGTAGGACTGCATCTCGCCGCCAGCCTTGTCCAGGTCCAGCACGAAGCGGTCCCAGAAATCCTGCACCGAGGTGCGCCACGGCAGCTTTCCCTCTTCGATCTCGTCCAGTTCTTCTTCGAGGCGCGCCGTGAAGGTTACGTCGAAAATATCCTCGAAACTTTTCACCAGCAGCACGCTCACGCGCTCGCCCAGCATGGTCGGCGTGATGCGCCCCTGCTCCTTGGTGACGTATTCGCGCTCGACGATCGTGGAAATGATCGACGAGTAGGTGGAAGGCCGCCCGATTCCCTTCTCTTCCAGGTCCTTCACCAGCGTCGCTTCCGTGTAGCGCGGCGGAGGTTCCGTGAAGTGCTGGTCCGGGCGGATTTTATCGAGCCGCAAAGCTTCGCCATCGGTCATGGCCGGCAGGTTCTTGCCCAAGCCTTCGTCGTCCTTCTCCTCGTCCTCGCGATCGCCCGCCGCTTCCGGCGTCTGATAGACGCGCAGAAAGCCGTCGAACTTCTGCACCGAGCCGCTGGCCCGGAAGGTGTAGTCGCCCGCGGAAATGTCCACCGAGGTCTGGTCGAAGACCGCCGGGAGCATCTGTGAGGCCACGAAGCGCTGCCAGATCAGCTGGTACAGCTTGAAGGCGTCGTCTTCGAGGAACGGGCGCACCTCTTCCGGCGTGCGCGTGACGTCGGTGGGGCGCACGGCTTCGTGTGCTTCCTGCGCGTCCTTCTTCGACTTATAGATGTTGGGCTTTTCGGGAAGATAGTTGGCGCCGTACTTTTGCGGAATCATCTCGCGCAACTGCGCCATGGCGTCATCGGAAACGCGCACGGAATCGGTGCGCATGTAGGTGATCAGCGCCACCGCGCCTTCCTGCCCGAACTCGACGCCTTCGTAGAGGCGCTGGGCGATGCCCATGGTGCGCTTGGTGGTGTAGCGCAGGCGGTTGTAGGCGGCCTGTTGCAGCTTCGAGGTGGTGAAGGGCGGCGGCGGATTTCTGCGCTTTTCCTTCTTGACGACCGAAGCCACCTTCCAGCGCGCCTTTTCGACCGCAGCCACGACGGCTTCCGCTTCCCCCTGCTTGCCGACTTCGATGTCCTTGCCCTGATACTTGGCCAGCTTGGCTTCGAACAGCGGCGGCTGCCCGGCCTCCAGCATGGCGTGGATGCTCCAGTATTCCACCGGAACGAAGGCGCGAATTTCCGCTTCGCGCTCGGCGATCAGCCGCAGGGCCACGGTCTGCACTCGCCCGGCGGAAAGTCCCCGGCGCACCTTGTCCCAGAGCAGCGGAGAAATTTTGTAGCCCACCAGGCGGTCCAGAATGCGCCGCGCCTGCTGCGCGTAGACCAGATTGGTATTGACGTCGCCGGCCTTTTCGAACGCCGCCTTGATGGCCTTGGGCGTGATTTCGTTGAACATCACCCGGCGGAATTTCTTGCGGTCCGATTTCTTCGTGGACAGCGCCTCGATCAGGTGCGCGGAGATGGCCTCGCCCTCGCGGTCCGGGTCCGTCGCCAGATAGATGTTCGGCGCGCCCTCGGCCGCTTTTCTCAGTTCATCAATGACCTTGATTTTCCCGGGAATAATTTCCAGCGTGGGCTCGAAGATATTTTCCGCGGTTACCACCACCGGCGGCGGAAGCTTCTTTTCCTTGACCGGCTTTCCGTCCTTGGTCTTGGCCTTCTTCTTTTTCTTGGGCTTCTTTTTGGCTCCCGGCGTTTCTGGCAGCAGGATTCCGATGGTCTTCTTGGGCAGGTCCATGACGTGCCCGTAGGACGCCTTGACGGTGTAGTCCCGTCCGAGATACTTGTTGATTGTTTTCGCCTTTGCCGGCGATTCCACGATTACGAGCGAACGTGCCATTTCTCTTTTGTAACTCCTGTGCTTTGCTTGGAGCGAGGACTCGCGCGGAGCCTGTGTCCTTCTCGCCACCTTGCGGGGGTTCCCAATGCGCGGCGTGCTGCGGAAGAACCTAGAAAAACGCCTTGCTGAACTGCTTCCCCGGATGCTGCCGGATAATGCCCTTCATCTCCATATCAAAAAGCGTAGCCAGAACTTCGGAGGAGTTCAAGCCCGATCGCTCGACGATGTCGTCAATGTGCCTCGGCTCGTCCACGCTCAGCAATTCGTACAGTTTTCGCTCGGTCTCCCCCAGTGCCGCTGCTACCAATAGATTCTGCTGCCCCGCTTCCGGTTGCATGGCGCCGGTCAGGGCCGCGCGCACCGGCGTGGGCAGCTCCTCGATCACGTCGTCCGCCCCGGTCACCAGCTTGGCGCCCTGCTTGATGAGCTGGTTGGGCGCGAAGCTCACCGCCTGGGTCACGTTCCCCGGCACGCCGAAGACTTCCCGGCCGAACTCCATCGCCAGCCGCGAGGTGATCAGCGAGCCTGAGTACTGCGCCCCTTCCACCACGACAATTCCCAGGGGCATTCCCGCCACGATGCGGTTGCGCACCGGGAAATGCTCCGGCGCGGGATGGGCCCCCAGGGGAAACTCCGAGATCAGCGCCCCGCGCTCCAGCACCTTTTCGAACAGTTTCCTGTTCTCCTTCGGGTACACGACGTCAATCCCCGTTCCCAGCACGCCTACGGTCAGACCTCCCGGCGCTTCCAGCGCGCCCTTGTGCGCCAGCGCGTCGATGCCCCGGGCCATGCCGCTGACGATCACCAGCCCGCGTACGGCCAGGTCGCGGGCGATGCGCTCGGACATCTGCGCGCCATAGAGCGTGGGCCGCCGCGTGCCCACGATGCCGATGGCCGCGCGGTTCAGGATCTGCGCATCCCCACGCACGTACAGCAGCACCGGGGGGTCGTAGATTTCCAAGAGCGTGCGCGGATATTCCGGCTCCGTCCAGTTCAGCAGCCGGCAACCCAGCTTTTCCGCGGCCGCGAGCTCTTTTTCCGCCCGCGCGAACGCTTCTTTTCGAAAAATGGACTGGGCCACGGGCGCGGTCAGGTTGCAGGCTTCCAATTGAGTCAGCGACGCGCGAAAAACCGCCTCGGGGGAAGCGAATTGATGCAGCAATCGCGCCGAAAGCCGCGCAGCAATGCCCGGCGTCAGCGTGAGGGCGAGCCAGGAGAGGGAAGAGGCCGGCTCCATCGCGGGGTGAGCGTAGCCGCCTGCTGTCGCATCTGTCAAGTGGTGCTTTTTGAATCAGGCTAGCGGCTGGGCGGCATCTTCATCCAATATTTCGTCCAGCGTGGCGGCGAACAGGTCCGCGTCCGCGGCGGTGAAGACCAGCGGCGGGCGCAGCTTTAGCACATTGTGCAGCGGCCCGTCCGTCCCGGCGAGAATGCCGCAATCGCGCAGGCGATTGACCACGTAGCCGGCCTGCTCCGTCGCGGCTTCGCGCGTTTCCCGGTTGCGCACCAGGTCCACGCCCAGGAACAGCCCCGAGCCGCGCACGTCGCCGATGAGTTCGTGCTTTGCTTTCAGCTTCTCCAGCGCCGCGAACAAATGCTTCCCGACGCGCAGGGCGTTCTCCTGCAACTTTTCCTCTTCCAGAACGTCCAGCACCGCCAAGCCCGCCGCGCAGGCCACCGGGTTTCCGCCAAACGTGCTGAAAAACTCCATGCCGTTGGCGAAGGAGGCGGCAATCTCCGCCGTGGTCACCACCGCGGCCAGCGGAAAGGCGTTGCCGATGGGCTTGCCCAGGACCACGATGTCCGGCACGACTCCCTGCGTTTCGAAACCCCAGAAATGCGTCCCCAGGCGCCCGAAGCCCACTTGCACTTCGTCCGCGATGCACACAGCGCCCGCCGCGCGTACGTGTTTGTAGGCCTCGGCGAGATAGCCCGGCGGAAAAACGATCTGTCCGCCCACGCTCGGCAGTGTTTCCGCCAGAAACGCCGAGGCTCCGCGGCCTTCTTCGCGTAGTTTTTGCAAAATCTCCGTCACGTGTCGCGCGTATTTCGTGCCCGCTTGGGCATCCCCGCGGCGGTAGGCGCCGCGGTAATCGTCCGCCAGCGGGGCCACGTGCACCCAGGGCTTTTTCCCGCCGCCGCCCGGCCCGTCGAATTTGTAGGGGCTGACGTCAATCAGCGTGTTGGTGTGCCCGTGATAGGCGTGCTCCAGCACGATCACGTCCTCGCGGCGCGTATGCGTCCGCGCCATGCGCAGGGCTAGTTCGTTGGCCTCGCTGCCCGAATTGACGAAGTAGCAGACGCGCAGCGGCGCGGGCATGCGCTCGGTCAGCCGCCGCGCATAGCGCAGCACGTTGTCGTGCAGATAGCGCGTGTTGGTGTTCAGCAGCGCCAGTTGCTCCTGCGCCGCGCGCACCACGCGCGGATGGCTGTGGCCCACCAGCGGCACGTTGTTATACACATCCAGAAACGCCCGGCCCGTCTCGTCATATAAAAACTGTTTCCAGCCGCGCACGATCTTCAGCGGGCGCCCGTAGGAAATACTCAGGTTTTTTCCCAGCAGCGCGCGCCGCGCTTCCAGCGTTTCACCGGCCTCCGATTCTTTTTGTGGAAACAGTTTTGCCGGAATTCCCAGCAGCAGATTGGGGTCCGGCGAAAACGCCTTCCACACCGCGCGCTGCGAAGCCCGCGCCACGCCCGGAAAGCCCGCGCCCAAATCGAGCAAATCGGAAATTACCTGGAAATGCAGGTGCGGGGCCCAGCCGCCGTTTTCTTCCTCGCATCCCACGCGCGCAAATCTCTCGCCTTTCGAAATCTCCTGCCCCGTGCGCAGCGCTTCCACGCTTTCCGCCGCCAGATGACCGTACAGCGTAAAGAACTCCTCGCCGTCTCCCTCCTCGTGGCGCAGCACCACGACTCCGCCGTAATCCTGCGGCGCGGAATTCTTCGCCAAAGCATGCACCACGCCCTCGAGAGGCGCATTCAGCGCCGTCCCCGGCGGCACAAACAGGTCTATCCCCAAATGCACCGTCCGCCGCTCGTCGGTCGGATTCGCGCTCGCTCCAAACAGCGGCGAACTGTAGAGCAGCCGGGCTTCGTCGTAGCGCCCTACGCCCACCACGGCGCCGCAGCGCCTCAGTTCGGCGACAAGCTTTTCGGTCAGCGCCGCCGTCTCGCCGGCTTGCGGGTCGGCGCCCAGCAACAGGCTGCCCGCGCTTAAATCGAAGACCTTGCAGGGAACCGCGCGCAAGTCCGCATCCAGAACCGAAGCGGCGTTCGCTCCGTTGGCCGCCAGCCAGCGCGAAAGCTTCTCCGCGCGCGCATCGGGAGAAAATCCGCACGCCTCCCGAAACACCGCCTCCGCGAAGCGCGGCGCAATCCGCCCCAGCCGCTCCAGCGCTTTCCACGCGGGCGCCTCGCTGATGGTCACGTAGGCGTCGTCCGGCTTGAGCGTCTTGCGATGCGCCGAATTCACCACGCTGACCGCCAGGCGCGTGCCCACCAGTCCGAACAGCACGGCCAGTTCCTCCTCGCGCAGCGCAAACGCGCGATGGAAACCGCGCACGACCGCCGCGGCCGCCCCGAGAAGATCCTTCTTTCCCAGAATGGCGTACGCCACGGCCACCGCCAACTCCGCCACGGTCACGCTGTGGTGCATGTCCCCGTAATCGATCACGCTCACCGCGCGGCGCGGCAGCGGCCACGGCGGCCCTACAATCACGTTGTAGTCGTTGGCGTCGCCATAGACCACGCTGTGGCGCAACTTCGCCAGAGCCGGAAAAATGTCCGATTCATAACGCGCCAAAAAACATTCCACGAGTTCGCGCCGCGCGGGATCGCCGATGTGCCCCAGCTTTTCGCGAATCCATCCGGCGCGCTCCAAATCCCATTTCCATTCGCGCTTCGCCGCCGGATGCGTAAAATCCGCGAGGCCCGCAGACATCTCTCCCAGCAGCCCGCCCAGACTTTCCAGCAACTCCGTCGTGTGCGGCCTGGCCTCCGCCAGCACTTTTCCAGGAACGTAGGTCAGCATCCACACCATCCGCCGCGTTCCATCGCTCAGCGCCGCCAGCGCAACTGCCTCTCCGCTCTTGGCCGGCACGACGCGCGGCAGAGCCAGTTGCTCCGCGCGCCGCGCCAGATGCTGCAGCGCCGCGCATTGCAGCTCCACCACGCCGCGCTCCCGCTCCGGATGCATCACTTTCAAGACGTGGCCCGCCCCGCTCGTCCCAGGGCCTGTCCCTGTCAGGTGAAAATTGTGGTCGTATTCGCCGGGCAGCGCCCGCGCGGACGCTTCCAGGCCGTAGATCTCCCGCGCCAGTCGCACTGCTTCCTGTTCCGTCACCGCACTCGCCGCCTGGTCTTCCCGTATCATGTTCGAAAGTTTATCCGCTCTCCCCGCGTGCGTCCATGCCCCTTCTTTTCCCGCCGGTGAACGCGCGCTTCGAGAAGCGCTTCGTCCCTGCACCTTCGGGGCTACAACGCAGACAAGCAGACACGGCCGCTGAAAACGGCCTCACGCAGGGCATCGGCCTATTTATTTTAGGGGAAGAAGAATGACTCCCCGGGCAAGAATCGAACTTGCAACCCTTCGGTTAACAGCCAAGGCCAGCAAGAATCCAAGTGCCGTGTCTGGCGTCGCTTCCAAGGAACTGGGCGCCATTTTTCCTGCTCTAGCTGCACCCAATCCTGCACCCAAGACGAGCGGCGATCTCACGAATGGAGGGTTCATCACTCCTCGCCGGCTTCGCACATCGGGTGTGACCCAGGTCACAACGTTGCATGATACCGGTCACAGACTTCGCCACATTCAGATGATAAACGCCCAACATACATAATGGGGAATTATTGATTTATCAGGCCTTCGGTGCGGAACCAGTTCTCGAAGAGGTGACCCATGCTCGCAAACGGTGAGACCCTGGCAGGCGCCCTGAAACGCCGTGGTGTTTCCCGCCGCCAATTCCTCGAATTCTGCAGCCTGATGGTGGGCACGCTGGCGTTGCCGGGCCGCATGGTTGGGCAGGTGGCCAGCGCTCTCTCCAAGACCAGGCGTCCCACGCTGGTATGGCTGGAGTTTCAGGACTGTGCCGGAAACACTGAATCCATTCTCCGCGCCTCGCATCCCACCGTGGCCGACGTGGTGCTCGAGCTGCTCTCCTGGGAATACCACGAAACCATCATGGCCGGGGCCGGCCATCAGGCCGAAGCGGCCCTCGAGCGCGTGGTGAAAGAGGAAAAGGGCAAGTTTTTGGCGGTGGTGGAAGGGGCCATTCCGACAGCGGACGGCGGGATCTACTGCACCATCGGCGGCAAGACCGCACTGGAGATCGCGCGGCACGTTTGCCCCAACGCTGCGGCGACGATTGCCGTGGGCGCCTGCGCCTGGGATGGCGGTCTCGTTCGCGCCAACCCCAACCCCACAGGCGCCCTCGGGGTCGGCGAAGCCGTGCCGGGCCTGAATTTGATGAACCTTTCCGGCTGCCCGCACAATGCCGTCAATACCGTTGCGGTACTCGTGCACTACCTCACCTTCGGCTCCCTGCCCGCCATGGATCAGTATCGCCGCCCGCTATTCGCCTACGGAAGCCTCATTCATGACCAGTGCGAGCGCCGCGCGCATTATGACGCCGGGCAGTACGTGCAGGAATGGGGCGATGAAGGCGCCCGCAAGGGATGGTGCCTCTACAAGATGGGATGCAAGGGGCCGGAAGCGACCTACAACTGCCCCACAGTGCGCTGGAACGATCAGACCAGCTGGCCGGTCAAGTCCGGCCACGGCTGCATCTCCTGCGCCGCGCCGCGCTTCTGGGATACGCGCTCGCCGTTTTATGAGCGTTTGCCGCAGGTTCCCGGCTTTGGCGTGGACGTCCCCATCGGAGAGATCGGGATGGTGGCCACGATTGCCGTCGCCGGCGCCACGGCGGTGCACGCCATCGCCAGCGGCGTTCGCAAACGCCAGCAGGAGAAATCGTCCCAGGGTTCCCAGAAGTCCGGCGGCACAGCACCGCAAGCCTAGGAGGCATCCATGGCCCGGATCGTGATAGATCCCGTAACGCGCATAGAAGGACATCTGCGCATCGAAGCGCAAGTGGAGGGCGGCGCCGTGCGCGATGCCTGGAGCTCCGGAACGATGTTCCGCGGCATCGAGCTGATCCTGCGCGGGCGCGACCCGCGGGAAGCCTGGATCTGGACGCAGCGCATCTGCGGCGTGTGCACCACCGTGCATGCCATCACCTCCATCCGCGCCGTGGAAAATGCGCTGGGCATCGAGGTTCCCCAGAACGCGCGCATCCTCCGCAACATCATTGCCGGCTCGCAGCTGGTGCAGGATCACGTCATCCACTTTTACCATCTGCACGCGCTCGACTGGGTGGACGTCACGCTCGCGCTGAAGGCCGACCCGGCGAAAACCTCCCAGCTGGCGCAATCCATCTCCAACTGGCCCAAATCCAGCACCACCTATTTCAAGGCCGTGCAGGACCGCGTAAAGGCGCTCGTCGAAAGCCGCCAGCTGAGCCTGTTCTCCAGCGGCTATTGGGGGCATCCGGCCTACCATTTGCCGCCGGAGGCCAACCTGCTGGCCGTCGCGCACTACCTCGAAGCGCTGGAGTTCCAGCGCGAATTCATTCGCGTGCATGCCGTGCTGGGCGGAAAAAATCCGCACCTGCAGTCGTTCCTGGTCGGGGGCATGTCCACGGCCATGGATCCGTCCGAGGCCAAAGCGCCGCTCAATCCCGAACGCATCGACTTCGTTGAGGATCTGGTCCACAAAGCGCAAACCTTTGTCGAGCAGGTGTACATCCCCGACGTTCTGGCGGTGGCCAGTTTCTATCGCGACTGGTTTGGCCGCGGCGAGGGCCTTGGCAACTTCCTGGCCTACGGCGAATACCCCCTGCAAAGCATCAACGATCCCGCCAGCTTTTATCTGCCGCGCGGCATCATCAAAGGCCGCGACCTGAGCAAAGTGCATCCCTTCGACCCCGCCAAAGTGACCGAGCAGGTGACGCACTCCTGGTACGAATATTCCGACGGCGACCAGGCCGCCAAACATCCCTCCGCCGGAGAGACGCGGCCGAAATACACCGGCCCGCAACCCCCCTTCGAGCAATTGAACGTCGAAGGGAAATATTCCTGGCTGAAAGCGCCGCGCTACGACAATGAGCCCATGGAAGTCGGGCCGCTGGCGCGCATGCTGGTGGCCTTCGCTTCGGGCCACGCGGAAGTTCGCGAAGCGGTCACCGCTGTCCTCACCAAGTTGAACGCTCCGGCCACGGCGCTTTTCTCGACGCTCGGGCGCATCGCGGCACGCGCCATCGAAACTCAGCTGATGGCCCGGCAGCTTCCCAAATGGACCGCGGAACTGCACGAAAACCTGGCTCACGGAGACCTGCGCACGCATAACGGCGAAAAGTGGGATCCTGCAAGCTGGCCCAAGTCCGCCAGCGGCTTCGGCGCGCATGAGGCGCCGCGCGGCGCTCTGGGCCATTGGGTGGAGATCGAGAACAAAACCATCAAGAATTACCAGTGCGTCGTGCCCAGCACCTGGAACGCCGGACCACGCGACTCCAAAGGACAGCGCGGCGCCTACGAAGCCGCGCTACTGAATACCCCCATGGCCGACCCCGAACGGCCCGTGGAAATTCTGCGCACGATTCATTCCTTCGACCCCTGCCTGGCGTGCGCCGTTCACGTGGCCGACGCGCGCGGACGAAAGTTTGCCAAGGTGCACGCGGCCTGAGCGGAGGGAAACTATGGATGGGATGATGCCGCACACGACCCTGAGCACCCAGGTGCCCCCTCAACTCTGCCTCCTTCGGACTTATGTCTGGGAAAAGCCGGTTCGCATTTCCCATTGGTTTATCGTGCTTTCCGTGGCGGTTCTCTCCTTCACCGGCTATTACATGCACAACCCTTTCCTTGTGGCCACCGGCAGGCATCCCTTTGTGATGGGGACGATGCGCTTCATTCACCTTTGTGCTGCTTTCCTTTTCATCCTTTCTTTCCTGCTTCGCATTTACTGGTTCCACGTAGGAAACCGCTGGTCCAACTGGCACGCGTTTATTCCCCTTTCCCGGCTGCAGTGGCGCGGCATAGGCCGAATGGTCAAGTACTACAGTTTCCTTCAGAAAAATATTGATCACCAGATTGGCCACAACGCCCTGGCGGCAATTACGTACAGTTTTATGTTCTTGCTGATGTTCCTGGAAATTCTCACCGGTCTGGCGCTCTACAATGCCATCGTGAAGTTCAAGACCTTGGCATTTCTGATTGGCTGGCTCCCTTGGCTGATCGACATCCAATACCTGCGAATGTTCCATTTCGGAATGATCTTTGTCTTCTTCATTTTTGTGATCCACCACGTCTATAGCGCTTTGCTGGTCTCTTCGGTGGAGGACAACGGCCTGATCGAGAGCATTTTTACGGGCTACAAATTTATTCCGCCCGAAGAGTTGGAAGCATCCGTGGCAGCAAAGAAGTCGAAGTAGATTGAGGCGCAAACCATGGCGCATAAACTCGGCGCTTGGCGGGAGAGCGCTCCAAGGAACTATGGGACAAGCGAAAACAGTCGTCCTGGGACTGGGCAATCGGATCTATTCCGATGACGCTGTGGGTGTCTTTGCCATCCAACTCCTGGAGAAAAGTTCGAGCATCCCCCATGGCGTAACTCTGATCGAGGGCGGAACGCTGGGGCTGGCTTTGCTTCCCTACGTTTCCGGAGCCACCCGCTGGCTCGTTCTGGATGCCGTGGATGTCGCCGCCGCACCCGGAACCATCGTGCAACTGGCCGGTGAGGAGTTGCGCGCGCTGCCGCGCGGCGCGAGCGCGCACGACGCGGGGCTCAGCGACCTGGCCGCGGCGCTGCACCTGCTTGGAGAAGATCCTCCCGAAACCGTGCTCCTCGGTGTTCAGCCGGGCTCTGTCGCCTTGGGTACCACTCTTTCCCCTCCCGTGGAAAAGGCTCTGCCGCAACTCGTGGAAACGGCCCTGGCTTTACTCAAAGAGTGGGCGCAGAACGATCTTCGGCAGGAGCGCAACCGGGAAACTGCCCGCCCGGATGCTCCAGCCGCAACTCCGGCAGCCCGGGCCGCGCGGCCCTGAGTTCTGATGACGGAGAGTTTTCGAGACGGTTGCTGTGGAGGGTGCTTCATGTGTCTGGCCATACCGGGAAAAATTCTCGATAGCATGCAGGAAAACGGCGTGCGCTCCGGCCGCGTGCAGTTCGGCGGAATTGTCCGGAATGTCTGTCTGGATTGGGTGCCCGAGGCCCGCGTCGGCGATTACGTGCTGGTTCACGTCGGCTTCGCCATTAGCACGGTGGACGCCGAGGAAGCCGGACGCACCTACGAAGTGCTCGAGCAGATGGGCGCCCTGGCGGAAGAAGGGCTTTCCCCCGAAGGGAGCACGGAACCGTCATGAAATACCTCGACGAATATCGTGACGCGCGCATCGCCCGGGCTCTCGCCGCGAAGATCGCGCGCTTTGTGACGCGCCCGTGGGTGCTCATGGAAATCTGCGGCGGGCAGACGCATACCCTGATGCGCTACGGCATTGCCAGTCTCCTGCCCCCGGAGATCGAACTGGTTCACGGGCCCGGTTGTCCGGTTTGCGTCACGCCTCTCGAAATGGTGGATAAAGCCATTGCGCTCGCTTCCCGGCCCGATGTCACTCTGGTTTCTTACGGCGACATGCTGCGCGTTCCCGGCTCGGCCACCGATCTTTGGCACGCCAAAGCCGCCGGAGGAGACGTCCGCGTGGTCTATTCGCCGCTGGACGCTCTGGAAATCGCGCGGCGCGAGCCCGCGCGCCAGGTCGTCTTTTTCGCCATCGGATTCGAAACCACGGCTCCGCCGCATGCCATGGCCGTTTGCCAGGCGCATCGCGAGGGACTCGCCAATTTCGCCTTGCTCGTTTCCCACGTCCTCGTGCCTCCGGCCATGCGCGCGCTGCTGCTTTCCCCGCGCAATCGCGTGCAGGGACTGATCGCTCCCGGCCACGTCTGTACCGTCACGGGAGTGCAGGACTATGAGGCTCTGTGCCGCGAATTTCACATGCCCATCGTGGTGGGCGGTTTCGAACCCGTGGATTTGCTCGAAGCCATCGAGTTGCTCGTGACCCAGCTCGAGCACGGCCGCGCCGCCGTGGAAATCCAATACTCGCGCTCGGTGCGCGAGACCGGCAACCTGTCCGCGCAAACAGTCGTCCGCGACGTCTTCGAAATCTGCGACCGCAAATGGCGCGGCATCGGCTCCATCCCGCAAAGCGGCTTGCGCCTCCGCGAAAAATACGCCGCGCACGATGCCGAGTGCCTTTTCGGCCTGGAAGAGATTTCCGCGCCGGAGCCGCCCGAGTGCATCGCCGCGGAAGTGCTCCAGGGATGGAAAAAACCTCCCGATTGCAGTGCTTTCGGCCTGGGCTGTACCCCGGACAATCCCATGGGTGCGCCGATGGTCTCCTCGGAGGGCGCCTGCGCCGCCTATTACCGCTACCAGCGCCCGCGTTCCCTGAATTCCGCTCTCCGAAGCGTCGCCGCGGGCAAGGGCTAATCCCCATGAACGCAAGAAAACAGGAGTGCGTGCAGGAAGTTCCCCGGGAGCAGGAAGACGCGCCGGCCGTTCCTTCGCTGGACGCGCTCTCCTGCCCGCTGCCGCTTCCCGCGGGAAAGACGATTCTCCTCGGCCACGGCAGCGGCGGACGGCTCAGCGGCGATCTCGTTCGCCAGCTCTTTCTTCCCGCTTTCCGCAGCCCCGCGCTCGCGCGCCTCGACGACCAGGCCATTGTGCGCATCAACGGCGTCCGCCTGGCCTTCACCACCGATTCCTTCGTCGTCAAGCCGCTCTTCTTTCCCGGCGGCAGCATCGGCTCGCTCGCCGTGCACGGTACGGTGAACGATCTGGCCATGGGCGGCGCGCAGCCGCTGTTCTTGAGCGTGGCCTTCATCCTCGAGGAAGGCTTGCCCATGGAAACGCTGGCGCGCGTCATCGAATCCATGCGCCGCGCCGCCGAGGAAGCCGGCGTCGAGATCGTCACCGGGGACACCAAGGTCGTTGAAAAAGGCAGTGGCGACGGCCTCTTCATCAACACCACCGGCATCGGCCTCGTGCCCGAGGGCGTAGAGCTCTCCGCCCACCGCGCCCGGCCCGGCGACTTCATTCTCGCCAGCGGCACGCTCGGTGACCACGGCATCGCCATCCTCGCGCTGCGCGAAGGCCTCGTCTTCGAGTCCTCCATCGAAAGCGATTCGGCGGCGCTGCACACGCTCGTCAGCGCCATGCTCCTCGCCGCGCAAGCTCCCGGCCTGCCCGCCCATTCTCTTCGCTGTCTGCGCGACCCCACCCGCGGCGGCCTTTCCAGCGCGCTCAATGAAATCGCCGCCTCTTCCGGCGTCGGCATGGAACTCGAAGAAGCCTCCATTCCCATCCGCGAAGAAGTGCGCGGCGCCTGCGAACTGCTCGGCCTGGACCCGCTGTACGTGGCCAACGAGGGCAAGCTCATTGCCATTGCCGCTCCGGAAGCGGCGCAGCCCGTGCTCGCGGCCATGCGCGCGCACCCGCTCGGCCGCAATGCGCAAATCATCGGGCGGGTCACCGATGCGCAGCCGGGCCTGGTCACCCTGCGCACCACGCTGGGCACCAGCCGCATCGTGGACATGCTCGCGGGCGACCAGTTGCCGCGCATCTGCTGAAGGAGCGCCCGTGCACGAACTGAGCATCGCCGGCAGCATCCTCGACACCGTCGAGGCGGAATCCGCGCGCCGGCCCGGGATGCGCGTCGTCAAGGTCGGCGTGCGCGTCGGCGAACTCTCCGGCGTCAACGCCGAAGCGCTGCAATTTGGTTTCGAGGCCCTGGTCAAAGGAACGCACCTCGATCCCCTGGCCCTCGAAATCGAGCAGGTTCCCCTCGGCCATCGCTGCTCCGTCTGCGCGCACCTTTTCTCCGCGCAAGACGAAGTCTCCCGCTGCCCGCTGTGCGCCTCGCCGGAAATTCTCCTGGTTGGCGGCGATGATCTGCACTTGGCCTATCTGGAGGTCGAAGACCGATGAACCGTCTGCCGCTCGAACAGAAAGTGCTCAGCGAAAACGATCGCCTGGCCTCCGAACTTCGTGCGCGATTCCATGCCCACGGCACTCTGTGCGTGAATCTCATCAGCGCCCCGGGTTCCGGCAAGACGTATCTCCTGGAGCGCACCCTGGAGCGGCTGAATCCCGTAATGCGCGCCGCCGTTCTCACCGGCGATATCGAAACGCAGAACGACGCCAACCGCCTCCGCCGTTACGGTTTTCCGGTGCGCCAAATCACCACCGGAGGAACCTGCCATCTGGATGCCCGCATGATTGAACGCGCCCTCCATCTCACGAATCCTGTATCTCCCGCCGCCGCCCCGGCCAGGTTTTCGGTTGCTCCCGCCGAAGGAGCCCCCTGGTCCGAGCAATGGGAACTGCTCCTGATCGAAAACGTCGGCAATCTCGTCTGCCCCTCCAGCTACGACCTCGGTGAAGACGCCAAAATTGTGCTGATGAGCGTGACCGAAGGCGAAGACAAACCTCTCAAATATCCTTCCATCTTCTATAAGTCCGCGCTCCTCCTGCTCACCAAAACGGACCTGCTGCCGCATTTGCAGTTCGATCTTTCTCTCGCTCGTGAAAACGCGCGCCGCGCCAATCCGGCCATCGAAATCCTCGAGGTCTCCGCCCTCACCGGAACGGGCATGGAGGCGTGGATGAAGTGGCTGCAAGATCGTCAGCAAGCGGTGCGCGGAAATATGCAAGGCCGCGTGGCGCAAGCGACCGCGCACGGGTCCTAGCGGATCGCCATGCTTATCCGCCGCGAAATCGAAGTCCAGGGAATCGTTCAGGGCGTCGGCTTTCGCCCCTTTGTTTATCGCCTGGCCGGCGATTGCGGCCTCGCCGGCCTCGTCGCCAACACCTCCGCCGGCGTCAGCATTGAAGTCGAAGGCCGGCCCGAAGCCGTCGCCAACTTTCTGCAACGCCTCCCCGTGGAAGCCCCGCCGCTGGCCCAGATCACCCGCTTTGCTGTTCGCGAACTCGCCGCTCGTGAGTCCCGCGGCTTCGAAATTCATCCCAGCCGCGCGCAGGAGCCCGCGCGCGCGCTGATTTCCCCGGACATCGCCACCTGCCCCGATTGCCTCCGTGAACTTTTCGATCCCCACGACCGCCGCTACCTATATCCCTTCATCAATTGCACCAACTGCGGACCGCGCTTCACCATTATTCAGGACATCCCCTACGACCGCCCGCGCACTTCCATGGCTCCTTTCACCATGTGTCCCGCCTGCCAGCGCGAATACGATGCTCCCCGTGACCGGCGCTTTCACGCGCAGCCCAACGCCTGCTGGACGTGCGGCCCCTCCCTGCAACTCTGGACCAGCCGGGGCGATCCCATCGCCACCTCCGATCCCATCGCCGAGGCCGCGCGCCATCTGGTGGCCGGCGCCATCGTGGCCGTCAAGGGACTCGGCGGCTTTCATCTGGCCGTGGACGCCGCCAAGGAGGAAGCCGTCGCCCGGCTTCGCCAGCGCAAGCGCCGCGTCGAAAAACCATTTGCCGTCATGGTGGCGTCCGCGGAAATCGCCGGACAATTCTGCGAGTGCGAATCCGATTCGCTCGCTCTCCTGGAAAGCCCGCGCCGCCCCATTGTCCTCCTTCCCAAACGCCTGCCTCACCCCCTTGCCGAAGCCGTGGCCCCGGGCCATCGCGACCTGGGCATCTTCGTCGCCTACACTCCTCTGCATCATTTGCTGTTCGCGGCAGGTTCTTTTTCGGCCCTGGTGATGACCAGCGGCAATCTCAGCGAAGAACCCATCGCCATCGCCAACCGCGAAGCCGTCGAGCGCCTGGGTGCTCTCGCCGATTATTTTCTCGTGCACGACCGCGAAATCCTTCGCCGCTGCGATGACTCCGTCGTGCGCATCACTTCCGGCCGCCTCCGCCAGTTGCGCCGCAGCCGCGGCTATGTCCCCGTCCCCATCTTTCTCAATGAAGATTTGCCGCCCGTCCTGGCCGTCGGCGGCGAACTGAAGAACACCGTCTGCCTCGCGCAAGGCCGCCAGGCTTTCCTGAGCCAGCACATTGGCGATCTGGAGAACCCCGAGGCTTTCCGCTTCTTTGAGGAAGCGGCCGCCCACCTCGAACGCGTCCTCGAAATCACCCCGCAAATCGTGGCCTGCGATCTCCATCCGGACTATTTCTCCACGCGCTGGGCCTGGCGGCAAAAGCGCATGGAATGCATCCCCGTGCAGCACCACCACGCGCATATCGCCGCCTGCATGGCGGAAAACCAGCTGGAGGGCCGCGTCCTCGGCATCGCCCTCGACGGCACCGGCTATGGCACTGACGGCCACATCTGGGGCGGCGAGCTTCTAGCAGCGGACTACGCGGGCTTTGAACGCCTGGCGCATCTCGAGGAAGTGCGCATGCCCGGCGGCTCAGCGGCCATCCATGAGCCGTGGCGCATGGCCGTCAGCTATCTGGCGGCCCACTTCGGGCGCGCCTTCCTCGATTTTCCCATCCCCTTCGTCCGCGAAATCGATCCCCCTCAGACCAATGTTCTCCTGCAGATGATCGAACGCGGTGTAAATTCCCCGCTGACCTCCAGCTGCGGGCGGCTCTTCGATGCCGTAGCGGCCCTGGCGGGCCTGCGTCACCGCGTAAACTACGAAGCGCAAGCCGCGATCGAACTGGAAATGGCCCTGCCCCAGGGAAATGACGATCTGGCGTATCCCTTCCCTGTTTTTCAACAGGCCACCCATTGGGTGATGGGAACGCGCGATCTGTTTGCAGGGATCGTGCGTGACTTGCAAGATGGCTCCCCCATCGCGGTTATCAGCCAGCGCTTCCATAACGGTCTGGTACAGGCCTTCGTCCGCGCCGCGCTTCTGGCCCGCCAGCGGACCGGCATGGACCGCGTCTGCCTGAGCGGAGGCAGCTTTCAAAATACCGCTCTCCTCACTCGTTTCGAAGCCTGCCTCACCGGGCACGGTTTCCGCGTTTTCTTCCACTCCCAGGTGCCCGCCGGCGACGGCGGACTGAGCTTGGGGCAGGCGCTTGTCGCCGCTCATCAATGGCGCCGGGGATCTCGCTGATCTCCATTTACCGTCCACGCAGAGAGCAACGCAATCTTGTCTATTTGCCTGATTCCAACGAGGCGAAACCGCGCTGCTGCCTGACGATTGGCCGCTCCTTTTGCACCCATTACACCCAACCTGCGCTCAAAGGGATTCGATAGCAAGTCAGCGTATTTCGCTCAGTCCACGAAAAACGGACCGACCCCACCGGTAGATTCGAAGCAAGCACCCTTCAGCATGCTACCGAATGCTCTTTGCAGTCTGAAGTGCATGAAAATCGAAAGCTTAACTTCCGTGGGGAGTATTTGCCCCGCAACCTCTCGGCTAACGATAGGGGGGCCCAGTTCTAAGTACCCTGTCTGGTATCGGTTACAAAAACGTCGAATGTGAGTTTGGAGCGACCGAACTCGAAGTCGCACCAAGTGCACCCAAATAACGTTGTTATCAAGTTTTGCGTAAAGAGATGAAACGAAAGAGGAAGAATGGCTCCCCGGGCAAGATTCGAACTTGCAACCCTTCGGTTAACAGCCGAATGCTCTACCGTTGAGCTACCGGGGAACGGGCAAGCAGGTCTTTAATTTACAACAACTTGCGGATTGACGCCACTCTCCTCTCCTTGGACTTGGGTCCAACTTGGGTCCAATAACGGTTTCATCTTAGCCATTTCAGGCGCGTGATGCTGGCGCAACAACTTCGTGTAGTGGTCGATCATCCTGTCCGAAGAATGCCCGCACCAGTCTCGAATGACTTGACGGCTCACCCCAGAGTACACGAGTTGAGAAATCCGTCCTCTTCGAAAAGCATGCATTCCGACGCCGGGTTGGATCAGCTTTAGCTCCTTCAAGATTGGGTAAAGCCTGTCCTCCCGCACGTTGGATAGCCGCAACGGTGTGCCATTTCGCGTCTGAAAGAGATAACCGGACCTTCTGCCGTTTAGGTGTTTCTTGAGCTCCATCACTATGGAGGCGTCAATTGGCACCGTGCGGGTTCTGTCTTCATCCCCGGTATCGCTTTTTGAGGTATTCTCTTCGCCCTCAAAAACGGAGCGGCGGATTGTAATCGCCTGCTCGTCTAAATCCACGTCACTCTCAACTCTTAAAGCGAACAGTTCTCCGGCTCGTGCACCGGTGCCAGCTGCCAAAGCGAACAATGCGCGATACATCTGGTTCTTCGCTTTGTTCACGATGGCCGCCATTTGCGCTACCGTGAAGTGTGGCAGCTTTTGCTGCACACTCTTTGGTGGTGCAACCTTCTTCCATTTAACGAGCCACGGCAACAGGGCGGGTTTGCCACTCTGTGCCATTTCGTCCAACTGGAAGTTGTAGACTGCGCGCACGATTCCGAATATATTTTTGATCGACTTGCGAGAGAGGCCTGCCCGTTGCCACACCTGAATTAAACCCCGAACGACTGGATATGTGAGTTCCTCCAAAGGGGTGTCCTTCAAGTGCGGAAGGATGTGCTTGTTCAACTCGCAAGACATGCTGCGTTGAGACGAACGTTTCTTGTTGACGACCAAGTGATGTTCTCTCCACCCACGGGCCGAAAAACCGAAAGTCAGGACTGGCGATTGTGAGCGGGCAAGGTGACTAGCGTCGTTAATCCCCTGCCCTTCGACAAACTTCGCCAGCCATCTTACGGCTTGCGGCTTCGTGATCTGACTGGTGTTTCCGATTATCACGGTACGTCTGGCTCTCTTGATCTGGCCTGGCACATCGACGCGGTACCTGCCGATGTACTTCGTGCCTTTAATGCAAACGGAACCATTCTGTCCGGATCTGCGAGACATGGATCTCCTGTCTCGTTGACTCGGCACCGTAACCGTAATTACATTATCCGGTTTTGGTCTCGGTGACAATGGTTCTGGAATCACAGTCTCTGCCTTGCCTTTTATCTCTCGCTGGCCGGTGGTGAATCGGGAACCTTAGACGGGCCGCAATTTCCTCGTTCCTGTTCTAACTGCGCTTGAGCTTTTATCACCGTGTGCCGCGCGTAATACTGGGGATCGGTTTTGTCGCTTGCCCTGTGCTGAGCAATCTGCCGGATGACATCTTCGGGATCGTCACCCCGCGCGAGGGCGCGTTTGGCGAAGGCCCAATCGTGCTCGGACTGGCTCAGATTGGCTTTCGGAGAAGGCTCTCGTTTGGCACGGTTCTCGTAGCGGTGGCGCGGGGATTCCTGAGGGTCGATCTGGAGCTTGAAGTCGCGGAGATGATAGGTTTCGGTGGATTCTCTGCGGGCCTGCACATAGAAGTCTGTCTCGTACTTTTTGTTGGCGAAACCGGGGAGACGCAAAACGCGCGTCGCGTCGGTGGCGGCGGGATCGCCGCCGAACTCATGCACCATGGCATGCAGGAGGCCTTCAGCCTCTTCGAGGTTCATGCTATCTACCCGCCAGACGACTTGATACTTTTCCGGGGAACTATTCAGGATATAATTCGGCTTGGGAACGAGACTCGAGTTTTCGATGGCTTCCAGGGCTTCCGGGCCGCCGTGGTCCAGGTCGAGATAGACGTGCCGGATGGACTCGATTTCTTCCTTGGTGCGTGTCGGGGCATCCGGCTTAAGCGGGTTCATCCCGATATAGATGTCCGACCCGTTCGCGTTCTTGTAGCGCAGCCAGGCCTGAAACTCGGGACTCGCTGCTTTCTCGGCGCTGGTGATGCGCTGAATGGTTTCGCCGAGGTTGCGGTTCAGCACGAGCATGGCAATGCGGTCGGTTGGTTCGAAATTGTCGAGAATGTATTCCGACGCGGACGGGGCAGGCGTTGTCGATTTCTCAGCGGGATTCATGCAAGCTCCTTATGGCACTCGAAAACGATGCCGTAGTTGTATTCGTCCCGGTCGGGATCGTAGCCGGTGATTTCCACGACTTCGGAGACGTAGCGCCGGCCCGGGCGGCGTTCAAGGTGCACGATGACGTTGACGGAATCCCCCACGTTGGTCTTGATGGCGCGATAGGGCAGGTCTATGCCGCTCTGCAAGACGCAGCTCGTGAAGCGGGCCAGGCCCTGCCTTGCCGAGGTGGCGTGGACGGTCGAAAGGCTTCCGGAGTGCCCGGTGTTGAGAAGTTGCAGGAGGTCAAAGGCCTCTGCTCCTCGGATCTCACCAAGAATAATTCGGTCGGGCCGATGGCGAAGGGCTGCCTTGAGGAGATCCCGGATGGTGACCGCGGGCAGGCCGTTCTGTGGCTGCCGCGCTTCGAAACGGACCAGGTTGTCCTGGCCCATGTGAATTTCGGAGGTGTCCTCGATGAGCAGGACGCGTTCATCGGAGGGGATGAATTTCCCGAGGATGTTGAGCATCGTCGTTTTACCCGTGCCGGTTCCTCCCGCGATCAGGATGTTTTTTTGGGCGAGAACGTAGGTTTCGAGCTGGTTGGCGAGCCAGCGTTCGAGCGTTCCCGCTTGGACGAGTTCTTCGACGCCGAAGTGCCGGGCATTGAACTTGCGGATGGTAAGGGTCACGCCATTCACGCTGCAGGGCGGAATGACCGCTGCGACGCGGCTTCCGTCCGGAAGCCGCGAATCGAGGATGGGTTTTGATTCCGAGATGTCGTCACCCAGCCGCCGCGCGATATTCTTCACCGCGACCATCAGGGATTTCTCGCCCAGGTGGATGCCCGGCACCGCCTCGACAAATCCGTCCTTCTCGATAAAGATGCGGTCCGGCCCGTTGATCATGACCTCGCTGATGGAGTCATCGAGAATCAGATGCTCGATGGGTTTGAGAAACGGCAGGATGGTTTCAAAGCCATTCATTACAGTTCTCCGTCCGCGAGCTGCCGGAAATAGGATTTGTTCACATTGTTGTAGTAGGGCTTGAGGTAGCAAAACACCGGTGGCATCGGGTTGGTGCCGTCGTAGGCGATGGTTACGGATTGCGCGTTGCGCAACTCCATGAAGTCCTTCATGTCGAAGCGGAGATCGTGGTGCGGGCTGTAGCTTTTCGATGCGGTGATATTCGCCTTATGGGACATGGCCTTGCCGGTGAGGAGGCTAACGCTGGCGTCGTGGCCGCTCTCCGACAGGTTGTAGCTGGCCTTCATTCTGTCCTCGCGCCCGCACAGCTCGCTGGCGGTCCGCGCGGAGAAGTCATCGGAAAGTGAGAGGAAGATCTTCGTCCGAAAGGTCTGCAACAGCGTGCGCCAGGATTCCCCTGGAAGCGCGGACTTGAGAGAACTGATGCTCTGGGTCGCGATGATCGGGATGCATTTGGGCTGGCGGGAGAGGCTGAAGAATTTCTCGTCGCCAGTCGGTTCGCTTTCGCCGACCGTGGCGAAATGCTGGTATTCGTCGCAGAGGAACAGAACCTGCCGGAAGTAGCTCTCGGGGTGTTTCTCCATCATGGGCACGCGGTTGAGCACGGCCCGCTCGAAGTCGAGTTTCATCATGACTCCGATGGCCTTGGCCAAGCCAGGGTTCATGCCGATGGGAAAATTCAAAGCGCAAACGTTCCCGGACTCGATTAGCCAGGAGAACGAAGGCAGGGGCCTGCCGAATTTGAAGTCGGCGTTGGCCTGGGGGTCGTAGCACTCCGCGGGCGGGCAGAAGGTGCGCTTTACGGCGGGGTTGTCGTCGAAGAGCGAGAGAAATACCGAAATTCCTTCGACGATCGAGGTGCGCAGCTTGGGCTCGATCCTCCGCCAGTCGTGGTAAAACCAGCGCTTGACTGCCTCGAGCTGGTCCTTTTTGTCTTGTGGAACGGTCTTCTTCCCGCTCACATTCTCTGCTTCCCACGGGATGGCCTTGTTCTTCAATACGGCGGCAAGGCCTGGGGTGAAAGGGGCTCTGTAGCGGGTGGACTCTTCGTCGAGCAGGAACTTGAAGGGCGCCAGGTCACGAGGGTGCTTGAAATACTCCTCCTCCCAAAGGAGCACGGAATCGGCTTCGACGAGCCGCCGTTCGGCTTCCTTGATTTTGCTTTCGAGGGAATCCGGGTTGATGGCGCATTCGTAGACATCGAAGAGCGTGACGTAATCGAAGGCGACCTTGTGAAGCAGGATGATGAATTTGACGAGGTTGGTGTAGGCCTGCTGCCAGAAGGGTTCTTTGCCTCGGCCGAAGAGGTTGTTCAGAAGCGAGGCGATGCTATAGGCGAGGGCGTAGGCGTCGAGGTCGTTGTGGAGAGGGTTGTAACGGTACTCAGAATCGAGGCTGATTTCGACGTAGTCTTGGGCGCGGCCATGCCGGGCGAGGATTTCCCGGACCCGTCCGCAGAAGTCGCCCTTCACTTCCAGGACGATGCCGCCGATGCGCCGGTCAGGGTCTTCGGCGCGATAGGCCAGAATCTGCTCGGCAAAGGGGTACATGCAGCAAGTCGTTTTCCCTGACCCGATTGCCCCCAGGATGGCGATGCCCGTAAAAAGTCCGCGCTCGGGAATGACCAGCCAGCGCGGGGTTTCGGAAGGGATTGGCTTTTGCGGGTGATGCACCTCGCCAAGGACGAGAGAAAGCTCGGTTCTTTTCCGTGGGTCCGGGTAGAGGGGCAATTTCCCCGCCCGAATCTTGCGGTCGGCCTTGAGGGCGAAAATGTAGACCCCGGAAAACAGGAAGGAATAGGCGATGTAGGGCGTTGTGTAGAGGAAGAGGGTGTAGGAGTACTTCAGGAAGAGGAAGGCGGATGGCGACCGGAGGGCCATGACATGGAGGAAGAGATTGGCCTCCGGGAATGGCGCCCGGAAGAAGAGCGTCATTCCCGTGGCCGCCGCGAGGAGGCAGGCGAGGAAGTTTCTCGCGTTGAGGAGTCGCTGGATCATGCCCTGGCGGCCTTGGATTGAGCGGCGCCCTCCTTCTTTTCAGCCGTCTCCTGCTGTTGCCTGCGCCAGCGCCGGAAATCCGCATCTCTCCAGAGCACCATCTTGAGTGCGGAGTTCACGACGTGATCGGGCGTGCTTTCGATGAACACCGCGTAGTTCTCGACGGCCATTGCGACCGGCTCCTGCAGCTCGTATTCGCGTTTCACCGTTTCCGGGGGTTTGTTGATGATGGACATAGGTTCTCCTTTCGTTTTTCGACTTACTGGACACGGGCAAGACACCTTCCGAAATCCGTATCCGGACTTTCTGAGGGGCTGGAGCGACCGCCACGGTTTCGGTGGCAACATTGTGGGGTCGCTCCAGCCCCGATGGGTGT
>Ga0315268_10000291_pt1 | contig 57765 bp, 59 predicted proteins | sample C1_top_MG_FD_204535 | JGI IMG/M metagenome (GOLD analysis project Ga0315268, IMG submission 204535) | Sediment microbial communities from Yellowstone Lake, YNP, Wyoming, USA - C1_top | ecosystem: Environmental > Aquatic > Freshwater > Lake > Sediment | place: USA: Wyoming | collected 2017-08-01 | reverse complement strand
GCCGTCTGGCAACTGTACTCTTTCCCCAAGCGGTCATTCCAGCCAAGCAGATTACACTGTTCTTTCTCCGAGCCTGTCTTGTAGTCATGAGCTGAAGCCTCTCCTAACTGCCTGCTTCAACGCTTCTTGAAGGCATACATGACAGAGTTGACCGCCATACATGCGTTGAAGTCTCCTCCTACTAGCTGAAAGGCTACGTAGATTAGATGGCATCAACATAGGAACGCTAGGCAAGACGCGACCACTTTAGCGCGTGGCGCGCGCTAAAAACACAGTTGTAGCAGTCAAACCTAACTATGAAACACGAAGACCATCAGCGGCTTCACCAGAATACCGTCTGCTTTAATGTAAAGGCGTCCCGAAAATGTGAGAAAAAAGGGAGAGTAACCTATCGTTGTTAGCTCTATTTAGTTTTCTTTTTGCTTCCTTTTTTCTTCTTTCCGGTTGGACTTTTAGACACGATTACAACCTCAAATCTATAGTTATCAGCGATTTCTCTATATATAATTTCATATGCACTCATTGTATTAACACATTACCCAAAATCTGCCCAAATATGGTTATTAACAATAAATTAACATTTTTTTGAAGAAAAAATGTTGTTTGGGATTTTTCGGATGCGAGGAGTCAACGTACAGTCAAAATGCGAATCGAACTAGCGGCCCGACTTGACAATGTCGTCCAACATTCGAGGGAATTGCTTAGCGTGCTTGCTCTGTGGAAGGGACTTGAACCCGTTTGGGTATGGGGAGGGGCAGCCCCACCATTCCGGGGTTTGCTAGTTGAATCATCGTCGTTTCCATGAGAATCCATTGAAGATTGAGGTAACAGTCGCTCTAAGCGATTCTCAAAGGTTTTGAGAGGTTTTAGTATCGCGGATTGTTGAGATTGGATATAGCAATATTTAAATATTGATATTATTCTCCCATTGAACATGCACTCCAAAAGCAAAGACCAAAACAAGGTCAAAGCAAAGATTTTCAACGCACTCTCCGATCCGGTAAGACTTGAAATAGTCGAGTTTTTGCGCGAAGGAGAAAAATGCGTGTGCGAAATAATTCCGCACGTTCAAATAATCCAGCCATTAGTATCGCGCCACCTGAAAATCCTAAAAGACTGCGGATTAGTTAAGGACAGGAAGGAAGGAAACAAGAGATTCTACTCACTCACAGATCCCAGCATTCTTGAAATAGTTGACGCTGTTACGCCGCGACTTGTTGGCAGTCTTTCAAGACGCATGATTGAACAGATAGCCTAGAGGAGAAACGGAAGACTTGGAAAACGCTGAGGAACATACTAAGAAGGAATTGTCCCTTGGAATTTTCGAAAAATACCTCACACTGTGGATAGCCATCTGCATAGTCATAGGCCTGTTAGTAGGAAGATTCCTGCCGCAGTTCGGACAATTCATGGATTCTCTGAAGTTTCGCCAACTGTCAATACCGATAGGCATTCTCCTGTTTTTCATGATGTATCCAACAGTCGTAGGCATACGATTCAGCGACATCAAAAAGGCCGCGGCAAGGCCTAAACCGTTGCTTGTCACGATAATTGCAAACTGGGTGATAGCGCCGCCGCTCATGACCCTACTTGCAAACGTCATCCTAGCAGGCAATCCCCAGTACATTGCAGGCGTCATACTTCTAGGCTTGTCTCCCTGCACAGCCATGGTCATGTGGTGGATGTTCCTCGCAAAAGGCGACTTGGCACAGGGACTGATAAACACGGCAATCAACGCTTTGCTGATGCTTCTGCTTTACGCGCCACTCGCCGCCCTGTATCTAGGCGTGAGCAGCATCCCCGTGCCATGGGACTTGATCGCCATCAGCGTTGTCGTCTTCATAGCGTTGCCTGTCGCCGCAGGAGCAATCTCCAGAAAAATAATAATGGAGAAAAAAGGGGAAGAGTGGTTTAAGGACAAATATAACCCATTTGTTGGAAAACTATCCATCATTGCCCTGCTAACAACATTGGTGGTCCTGTTTTCGTTTGAAGGACAGACGATTCTCAACGATCCTTTACTTGTCGCTTACCTTGCGGCGCCTAACCTATTGCACTACGCCACTATGATTACGTGGACCTATCTTCTCGGATACTTCGCAGGCTGGACGTATGAAACGGCCATAGACACGACTCTCATAGGCTCCAGCAGCCACTTCGAAGTCGCCATCGCAGTCGCAACTACGCTTTACGGAATCGGATCAGGGGCAGCTCTGGCAACTGTAATAGGACCATTAATGGAAGTCCCGCTGATGCTCTCGCTGGTCAAGCTGGGTCTCTACACAAGAAAATACTTCCCCAGAAAGAAACGCTGACACAGTTTAAAAGGAAGTAAAGTCAGTTCAAGTCCGATTGAAGTATGGCACATAGCATAATTTTCACTCGTTAACGCATGGCTTGTAGATTGACTAGGTCAGGGTCTTACGCATTCTGCTTTGGGACGATATGGTCGTTTTGCGGTTCGTTTGCGTTTGTGATAGGCACATTCATGAATGCGGACTATCATGTATCCGTTGTCTTGGTATTTGCATCCGCAAGGAAGTGTGCTTACCGTTTCTTTCATCGTTCCCTAATCCTCGCCAATAGTCAGTTCGTCAACGAAGCCGAACACGCCTTCTAAGGTAGAAACTTCTTATACACAGGATGCCCTCTAAACCGCAAAGTAGTCTCCGACTTTTCCACAGTTCCGCTTGGCAATCTCATGCAGATCGATCTCACAATTGCCCCGTCAGGAATGAAACGGACACCGTCCAAGAGTTCGCCCTTAGTCACGCCGGAAGCCGCAAAAACAAGCTCATTACCCTTAGCCAACTCCTCTTCACAGTAAGTCTTTTCCACATCCACGCCCTCTTCGCCAAGCCTGTCCAGCCGTTTCGGGTCATCCTTCTTATCCTTCCAAACCCTAACAAGCATAGTACCGCCAAGACTTTTCACCGCAGTCGCCGCAATAGTCGCCTCCGGCCCCGCACCAGCACCGATAAGCAGATCAACACCCGAAATCGGGATGCACGTCACGACGGCTCCCGCAATGTCGCCATCAGGAATCAGAATAATCCTCACACCCAACGTTCTGAGACTCTTCAAAATCTCCAAGTGCCGGTCACGCTCAAGCATGATAACCGTGAAGTTTTCAAGACGCAAACCCTTCTCCTTAGCGACCGTGCGCACAATTTCCTCGATCGACATGTCTAAGGAAATCTTACCGATGCAACTGCTGTCAGTGGCCACCTTGAAGTAGTATCCATCGTCAGGAAGCACCTGGAAACAGCCTGCAGGAGCACACGCCAAAGCGGAAATGGCATCCTTCATACCCTTAGAAGCTGCAGTAGTGCCGTCAACAGGATCCACCACGAACTCGACTTTCGGGCCTTTGCCAGTTCCAACCTTCTCCCTGCGCATAAACGCAGGCGCATTGTCCTTGGGTCCTTCACATGCGATCACTTCGCCTTCAACATCCGTTTGGGCCAGAATGGCTCTGGAAAACTCCACGGCCTTCGCGTCTATCAAATCATGGTCACCTTGGCCTATGTGCAACGCGGCGCCAACCGCAGCGGCAACAGTGATTCTTGTCAACGAAGGAGCCAAAGCTCTGAGAGAAACCAAACATTCCACCTCTCAAACTACTTGTAAATCCTCAAAGGTTTTCCTAGTAGCTTCTGGTCTATTTCTTTTGCGCCTAACCCACTTTCTCTTGACATTGTTCTCACCGAATTCCTGACCTTTGAAACGCCCTTCTTGACAAGCTTATCCTTCAACAGCAAGTCCGAGTCCAGATCAGCATACTGAATGTTCTTTACGGCCGCTGCAAGATGCACTCCAGCAGCAATGCCCAACTCCGATTCACCCATGCACCCAATCATGCAAGGAATTCCGCCAGCTTCAGCAACCTCAGCAATCTTTCTGGCTTTCAATATTCCCCCACTCTTCATCAACTTGATGTTTATGAAATCCACTGCTCCAGCTTCTATCAAGCGCAGAGCATCTTGAGGCGAGTGCACACTTTCGTCAGCCATGATTGGCACAGGAGAATTTTTCTTGACTTCCAGCAAGCCTTTGAAATCCTGAGCCGGCACTGGTTGTTCAGCAAACTGAACGTCAAATCTGTGTATCTTGTTCAAGACGTTTATGGCTTGATGCGGCGTCCAGCCTTGGTTTGCGTCGATTCTCAACTGAATGTTCTTGCCAACCGCTTCTCGCACAATTCTTATCCTTTCAACATCTTCAGCAGGGTCAACCCCAACCTTCACCTTCAACGCTCTGAACCCTCCTTCAACAGCTTTGATCGCGTCTTTCGCCATTTCCTCTGCAGACTTGATGCTTAACGTTATGTCAGTCAACACTTCTGTGCGGTAACCGCCCAACAACATAAAAAGAGGCTTTCCAGCTGTTTTTCCCAAAATGTCATATAAAGCCATGTCTATCGCCGCCTTTGCAGCCGGATTGCCATCCATAATCGAATCCATGATATCAACGACTTGCTCGATTCTCAGCGGACACATACCAATAAGCTTCGGGGCAATTTTGTCCAAGAGATTTACAGCTGTTTCCGTAGTTTCGCCGGTCACTCTTTTTGAAGGTGACGATTCGCCCCAGCCGACCACGTCATAATCCGTGAGCACCTTCACAACGACGTTGTGTGTTTCTGAGCTTACTCCCGGTGCAATGCGGAACGGTTCTCTGTAGCTTAGGGTGACGGGGTAGACTTCGATTTGCTTGATCCCCATGCAAACACCGAAATAGATTTGCGTGTTTCAAGTGAAAAGGTTTTGCACAACTATTCGACAGGGGTTTTCTCACGTTTTCTTAGCCCTCTGAATCTCAGTTTTGCAGTCAGAATCTTCTCAGTGGCAAACAGCCGTGAGGCAACGTACATTATGACAAGCGTGAAGGCAGTAACGTAGATGATGCCCAACCCGGCAGTCCAGTAGTCGCCCATGGCCACGGCTTTTGATGCTAGGATCGGGTGGCTAAAAGGAATTGCGTAGAAGACCATTCGCAGCCAAAACGGCAGAGCATTGATGTCTAGATACATCAGGGCAAGTGAGGGAATGAATAAGAGCGGATAGATGTAGCCGACTAGTGACTGTGCACTTCGCACGTCTTCAGCAAAGGCTGACAGTATCACCGCCACCGCCAAGGCTGAGAGCAGCGTGACGAAAAGCGAGATTCCCAATAGCAAGTAGCCGAAAAGTGAAGGAACGAGCCCCAGTGAAGCCAAGTCCACGTTCGTGCCAGAAGGAATCACTGCCGTAAATGAGCCTAGGTAATAGTTGAATCCTATCATATAAGCTAGAGCGCCAACGCCTGCCACGATAATTGAGCCAGAAAGCTTTCCCATGAGAATGGCGAAACGGTCCATGGGTAATGTCAATAGGGTTTCCAGAGTTTTTTCCTCTTTCTCCATTGCCACGGAAGTTGCCGCGATCTGCATCGAATAGCTGAGCAGAATCATCATTATGACCGGCATCGCAATTGACTGAGAAATCATGAAAGTCGAAAGCATTCTAGGATCGATATCGACAGCCTTGCCTTTGATTATTGAAGACCTATCAGAGACCACGACATCTGGCGCCAAGTTCCTGTTATACTGCTGCACCAATGCGTCAACAATCGAAGATCCAACGCCTTCAAGCAGTCCGCCGCCGGAAAAAACACTGTAAAATCTCACATGAACTCCTGTCTTCGCAATGACGCTTTGGCTGAAATTGTCTGGAATTTCAATTATTTCAGTGGCATTGTACACGGGTAGCAGAGCTATTGCATCGTCTATTGTGGAAACATTGACCGGATAGGTTCGAAGCGAAGAATTAAGCTGGGCGATGAACTGCGTAGAGTTCTCACCAGCATCATGGTTTAGAATGAGTATGGCGGTTTTGCTAGCGCTTTCTTGGGCTGACTGCACTGAGAAACTCATGACAGCGCCCAGAACTGGGAACATTATCAGTGGGACGATTATCATTCCTAACAGTATCTTTGGGTCTCTAATCAGTTCTGAGTTCCTTCAACAGGAAATTTCCGAAACCTTTAAGCAAGTCCAACCACCTTTGCAAAAACCTCTTCCAAATTGGTGCTACTGAACTTCTCCTTCAGTTCCTGCGGTTTTCCTTCAGCAACGATTTTGCCTTTGTTCAGCAACACTACTCGCCCGCACAGATGCTCGACTTCAAGCATGTTATGGCTTGAAAGCAGCACTGTTACACCGTGTTCCTTCACGTAACGCTTGATTATTTCACGAACATGATAAGAGTGCAAAACATCCAATCCGCTAGTAGGCTCATCCAGAACCGCAAGCTTAGGCTTGGTCATCAACGCTCTTGCCACAAGAAGGCGACGCTTCATTCCCTTGCTATAAGTCTTGGCCTTGTCCTTCAGACGGTCGCCTAAGCCGCAGATTTCCGCTGCCTCCTTGACAATTCTGTGAAGTTCATCTTTGCTCTTCGCCGTGAACTTAGCCATGAACTCCAAATATTCCCAGCCTGAAAGGTTTCGATAAGCCCCAGCTTCTTCAGGAAGATACGTTATGATCTTCCGAATCTCAGCTGCGTCTTTGACGACATCCAGACCGAAAACCTGTACGGTGCCAGACGTGGGCAAAAGCAAGGTGGAGATGATACGCAATGACGTTGTTTTCCCAGCTCCGTTCGGACCGATGAGTCCGAAGATTTCTCCAGCGTTAAAGCTGAAGCTTAGGCCATCCAAAGCACGAATGTTGCCAAACATCTTGACAACTGTTTTTGCCTCAACTGCGACGCCCAAACTGTTTTCACCAGAATCGTAGGAAATGCCTCCTCACTGATTAAAGTTTACGCTTTCTCCAAAGGAGAATGCATGGATGGCTCTGAATGTGGACCTTTTTTGCGCATGAACTTGCGCAAAATTTATAACTTGCATGTCTGGATTAGCTAGGTTTTCGTGATCTAAAATGAACATGGAGAAAATAGCACAATGGGCTTTCATCGCCTTCGTAGCATTAGCGCTCATAATGGGTATAGCAATAGGCTACATGAAGGAAGCCGACGTGCCAGAAGCATCATCAACAGAAGCCTACGTCACATTCATCTTGCTGATACTAGGCGTCATAGTTGGCGTTGTGAGCATCACAGCAAAGGAAGCCATGCCATTCCTCATAGCAACGATTGCCCTAGTAGTGACAGGAAATGCCACTATTTGGGGTTCGCTCCAACTGATTCATCCAATCCTCAGAACTTGGGTCATAACGGCGCTGAACCTTATCGCAGCATTCGCAGCCCCCGCCGCAGTCATCAATGCGGTCAAAGCAGTCTTTGCGATGGCAAGAAACAAATAGGAAAACCCGAACACCTGCCACTACTGCCACTTCTTCCCTTTTTTGATTTGCCTTACCGTCCACTGCCCGGGTTCTAGCCCTCAATCCTCTGAAGCCTAGTCAACTTATCGCCTCTGAACTCGATCAAGAAAGCTCTGATGATTCCCTCAGCATATTCGCTTCCAGGATTCACGCAATAGGTTTTGCCAATCTTTATCGAACCCGAAGATTCGTGGATATGGCCATGCAAACCTAGGAAAGGCTGGTATTTTTCAATCACTTTCCTCACAGCCTTTGAGCCGACAGGAACCATCACAACGCTACCGCCTTGGATGACCGGATTCAGTTCTTCGTCCAGAAGCGGTGCTTCATCCAATTTGGACTCAAATGGCGGGGCGTGAAAATTGAAAATTGCCGACCGCACGTTCTGCAATTGGGCGATATATTTTTCAAGCCTCAGTTCCAGCTTGTCTTCTTCCTCTTCGCGGGCAGTTTTCCATGGGCTCGGGTTGACCCAGCCGCAACTTATCATCTCGTGGGAATCGTCGATGGCTATCACTTTGCCTTCTCCATTGATCACGTTCTTATGCTTCCCGATCAATTCGTCAACCAAAGTCCTATCATCATTTCCCGGGCAGACGACCACTCTGATTTCGGGTGGCACTTTTTCAGGAATCAGGTCAAACCAACGCTCCAGCGTCGAAGTCATAACGTCATGGAAAACCTGATTCACCTTCTCAGGCTTCTCGGTCATTTCTTTGTATTCGTTTTCACTTGTCAAGTGAGGGTAATATCCAATCCCGCGGATGTCCCTGAAGGCTTTCTCCAAACCGTTCGAATCAGTCGTGTTCGTCCTGCCCATAAGGTAGTAAACGTATTTTTTGTCTTTTCGCTCAACAACTGGCACGATCATTTTTCCCGTTAGGTCTCCCCCGCAGACAGCAACATCGACCTTCAGCATCGCGGAGGCGTTGAGGAACTTGCGCCATGTTCCCTCCGATCCATGCATGTCAGTTCCAAAAAGCATGCTCGTTACTTCATCTTTTTTCTTGCCAAACAGAAAGCTCAACTTGAATTCTCCATTAACTCTGCGTATTTCTATGTTGCTGAATTATTTAAAATATGTGCCGCCATGCAAAGTTTTAAATTCTATTAGCATTAAAACATACAAAACTGGGTGTTGTGCTAGAAATGGCATCAAGTAAACCCGGACTTTTTACAAGAGAAGCAACTGGACTCGTAAGAGAGATTGGCTTTACACTGGGCGTAATCATCATCCTTAGCCACGTCATCGGACTAGGCTGGCAAAAAAGAGCCTTCCAATACAGCGGCCCAATGCCGATACCAAATGACTTAATGCCGCTCGGTCTGCCTGCGATATTCTGGGCGTTTCTGGTCACTGGTCTGATAGTCCTAATCACCGGCTACACCGTTGGATGGGTGACTTCAACGATGCCTAGATCAGGCGGCGGATACGTAACCATCTCGAGAGTAACCCATCCTGTCGTTGGCTACATGGGCGGCTGGCTGATGTTCTTAGCTGAGGCATTCTCCTACGGACTGATCGGAGTCGCGGTTCTCGAAGGAATAGGAACATTCTTCGGCATTGCCTTGGCACCAAATTTGCAGATATCATGGGCCAATGACCCCGCAGTGCTTTTCATAGGCGGCGTTCTCATCGTCTGGATATTCGCATTGCTTGCATTGCTAGGAACAAAACTCTACGGAAGATTCATGCAGGTGATATTCTACATCCCTGCAATCATCACAGTAGTATTCTTCGCAATGTGGGTAGCAGGCGCATTTAACCCCACACTCATAGCAAACGGCGTAAATAGCGTCATGGGCGAACAACCGACAACCTTCATGAACATTGCACTGCAGACTGGAATGGCAGACAAGATCCCGGACTTCTCAGCCGCACTTTATTACGCTATCCCTGGAGCATTCTGGGCGTACATGGGTTGGTATGCAACAACCTTCTTGGCCGGAGAGGTCAAAGAAGCCAACAAGAAACTTCCGAAAGTGCTTGTGGTAGCAGGGCTAATCACAGTGCTTGTGTATCTGTCAGCCTCATCGGTGTCTGCACGAGCAACGATGAACGTAACTGTCACTCCATCTGGCGGTCATGATTGGAGTTTCTTCCAAGCGTACTCTTGGCTTACCTATGGCAACGTAAATTGGGATGCAATATACGACACTGCAAAATACGGAGCTGGTAATTGGACACGAGTAAATGAAGTCTTGGGCACGAACATCAACTTCCAACCAGCATGGAGCACAGGAATAGCCTCCTTTGTCGCCCAAGGCATGGGTTTAGGGTGGCTGGCGCTAATCATAGCGATCGGCGCAGTTCTTTGGGTGGCCAACGACATTCCGCCATTCCTACTTGTAGCCTCTAGAACATTCTTTGCCATGTCATTCGACAGAATGATGCCCGAAAGCTTCGCCTACGTAAGCGAAAAATGGCATGCCCCAGTCTGGTCAATTGTAATCACGGCTGTCCTTGCGATTCCCGCCTGCATAGCTGAATCAAAATTCCTTGGCCTAGACGCGTACCTCGGATTTGCAGGAGTGGTCGGAACAGACATCTTCGACGCGTTCTTCCTCACATTGTTCTGCATATCCGCAATGCTCTTGCCACTGGAACGAAAGGAAATATTCGATAGGTCCGCAGTTAAACATTCAGTGGGAACCATTGTCTTGCTCGGTGGGCTATCAACCATAGGAGCGGGATGGTGCCTCTACATATTCATCAAAGAATCGGCTTATTGGATATTCAACCCAACAACCATCGCAGATCTTACAAGCGCAATCGGCTTCTTTGGACTCATAGGAATAGGACTTGCGCTGTACGTATACTACAGATACAAGAACACAGTGCGCGGAGTCGACATGCGAACTCTCTTTATAAGCATCCCACCAGAATAGCTAAAACAACCTCCACCTTTTTTATATTCTTGAGCTCGATTGAAGGTGCAAGTTTGAACGAATTGAACCTCATAACCGATATGGTTGAAGAACAGATCGCAAAGGGAAACTTGAGGTGGCTAGCGAACTTCAAGGAGATTCGCAGAAATTTCGAGTTAGAAGACCTGACGGTTCCCTTGTACGCGAGCGGAGGACTTGAGGAAAAAGGTTTCATCCTCTCAAGACTGTTTTCATCGTTTATTACGCCGAAGTACAAGGTGCACCTCGTCATTCAAACTTCCCAGGAATTTGATGAGGCGTCCTTGAAGAAGTTGATAAACGCATGCAAAAGAGAATTCAGCGGAAACGATTGGATCTTCATAGGGCTAGTCCAGAACAGGCCAATTGGAAAACAAGTGAAAAGTATGATTGAAAACCTTGGAGATCCGAGAGTCGGAGCAGTGGTATACAGCTTGGCTGCAAAAGAAAGGATTTCATCGCAGAATGTACTCGGAAAGGGGCTGGCAAAACAGTTGAAATTAGCTGAGCCGAGATTTGAAGCGCTTGACATGCCTGACTACCTGAAGGGTTTCGCAATAGTCTTCTGCCTAAGCACGCTGGCTGTCATTTCGTTTCAATTGCTGTTCGGAATTCGTGCTTTCAACTTTCCATATCTTCCTCTGACCTTCCTGTTCCTATTTGGTTTCTCAATAATCGCCGGATACCAAGTGTACAAGCACAATTATCATTCTGCACTGGTGATGACTTCAAAAGGATTTGAGCTAAGGAAAGGCAACTCTGTATCCAAGCGAAACTGGGCAGAATTCAAGGACGCCACGATTTACATTACTCCAAAATATGAGACGTGCATCCGATTGTATGGCGAAAACGGAACATTCGATTTGCCCCTCTCTCGAATTGACTTGTCGAGAAAAGATGCATATGCCATCATAAAACAGGCGATTGAGAAAAAATAGGACACAACTAACTAATCAAAGGAGTCTCAACGGCGGTATTCCACCAGGGTTTATCCCACTTCTTGTCCACTTTTGGCAAAACATTCAGGAGCCCATGCACTCTATCCGCAACCTTGGCAACCTCACCACTGCTCAACCATTTTCCCAGCGTTTCAGTCCTGTCAGCCATATTTTGAAGGTTCAAGGTGACTGTCAAGGCCATCTTCTTGTCCTTGTCCAATACTTTGCGCATTTTGTCAGCGTTGATCTCTTCTTGTCCTACGCCTATGGAGTGATCCAAGAACAGTGCGCACATGTCTTTCATGTCTTTTTCTTCCATTCCTAGAATGACCTTGTCGGCGGCGTACCATTGGTAGGGCAGAATTCTGAACTGCTGTTTATGTTCTTCAAGTACGTGGATGTCGCTCTTTGGGAGATCCATAATGAATTGAGACTTGGAAAGTATCAGGTATTCAAGTCCAATTGTGAACATGTTTTCTCTGCAACGTTCAAAGCTGTCTTTCACTTCTATTTTGTGGCGAAGGTCAATCGAGTCGCAGAAAATGTCCAGAACCGTGACCGTGGGCAGTCCTTCTTTGGTTATGCCGTTGACTGTTCTGGCGCGATATCTTTCACCTTGTCTCATCGCGTTGAAGATTGTGTCAGCCTTAGTCCTGAAAAACTTGAACTGGGTGCCAAAGGCTTTGTCCATGTTCAAGAGCAATTTGCAGAAGTTCGAACCTTGATTTTTCGGGACGATAAAGTCCATGTCCTTTATTGCACGAGACAGTGGTCCTTTCCCATTTGAGTGTGCGCAGTGTATCTTTAGGGCTGCACCGCCAAAGAGCACGGCAAGTATGGGTTTATTGTTTACTTCTTTTTCAAATACGTGCGGGTAAAGACTGTGAAGCTCCCTTGCTTTTTGAGCCGCCCAGATTGTCACGATTGCACAGCGCATGGGAAAATAGTCCAAGTCAATATAAGACGGTAGACCGAGTTCACTGATTATTCTTTTGATGTCGACATGCGAAGTTAAGGGCAAGTCAACTTCGTGTTTTGCTCCATCAGCCTCTTCGTAAAGAACAGCTTTCTCTGGACCGCCTGCAACTGGACCTGAGACGTCCTTGCTAGTCAAGTTTGGTGTCCCTCAGTATTAGTGTGTTTTCTCTTATATTATTCCGTTCAATGTCAATTAGCATCTAGGACGTTTGAACGATTTTCTGAACGATATCCGATCGACTGCTTATAAGCAAGGATTTTAGACAGTACTTGGGGCTGATTGTCGAACGATAGGCAAATTCTTTCATCATGATGAGGAAAGGAGAAAATGGCAGAACCCAGAAGCCATTCTGGTTGAATTGGGCTTGAGAGCGGGCTTCACGTTCGTGGATGTGGGTTGTGGTGATGGTTTCTTCGCTATTCCGGCGGCAAAGCTTGTTGGCGAGAAGGGGAAGGTTTATGCTTCGGACATTGACGGCGAAGCCATAGGCATGCTGAAGGAGAAAGCTGCAAAAGAGGGGTTGGGGAATCTGCATTCGAAAGTGGGAGCAGCTGAAGAAACGGTCTTCTGTGAATCCTGCGCGGACATCGTCTTCTTCGGGATTGTCCTTCATGACTTCAGCTCTCAGGCCAAGGTTCTAGCGAATGCGAAGAGAATGCTCAAACCCTCTGGCAAACTGGTCGACTTGGACTGGAAAAGGGAACCTGCAGAAATGGGCCCGCCGCTTCAAATAAGGTTCAGTGAGGAAAAAGCGACGAGACTGATTGAGACGGCGGGGTTCAAGGTGCAGACAGTGAAAGAATCAGGCCTCTACCACTATATAATCGTGGCAAAACCATAGTTTTCCAGCTGGCTGACCGTGCAATCTTAATATGGAATGCTTTTCCAATATACCTGAGGGCGCAGCTGAAATTGGTTACACTGACCGAATGGGCAACAATTCTTTCAGCCACCGCGGGCATCTTCGCAACAATCTTCATCCTGCTCCAGTTAAGGCACATGGAGCAACATCGAAATCTTGAGATTTCCCTGAAATTGTTTGAGTGGGCCGAAAGCGATAGGCTTCGTAAGGCTTTCAGGTGGATTGAAGAAGAATTTCAATTTGAAGATTTTGAGAAATACAAGTCCAAAAAGAAGGAGAGTTTTGAGATAAGCGACTATCCCTATGAAGTCACCGGCTTCTTCGAGGAAATAGGTTTCTTAGTTCAGAAGAAATTCATTGCCCTTGACGTCATAGATGATCGCCTCGGTCCCTACATAGTTTCGAATTGGAAGAAGCTGGAACCTTGGATCATGGCTTTGAGAAAGGAGAAGGGCGACAGGACTTTCGGCGAACATTTTCAGAAGCTTTATGAAAGAACAATTGGTTATATGAGAAAAGCCTAAAAGAAGACGTCGGAGAATTGCCGATCTCGGTGGCAAAGCGCGCATTGAGTGCCAAACCTTAAATACAAATTGAGTTCATCGGTTTTTTCGGTGTCACAATGGTACTGTATCTGTCTCAAGATGATGTTAAACAGGTCTTGGACATGAAGACCACCGTTGAAGTCGTTGAATACGGCTTCAAAGAAATGGGGTCCGGGCGGGTAGAAATGCCGACTCGCATCTATCTTCACTTTGAGAAATACGATGGTGTTTTGATAACGATGCCTGCCTACGTCGAAGCATTAAACGCTGCAGGCGTGAAGGTGGTAACCGTCCATCCTAACAATCCTGCAAAGCACAACCTACCCTCGGTCATCGCCCGCATAATCCTAAATGACCCAGCGCAAGGTCAACCCTTGGCCATCATGGATGGCACGTACATCACGATGTTGAGAACTGGAGCGGCAGGAGCATGCGGCATAAAGTATCTTTCAAGGAAGGATTCTGAAAATGCTGCGATCATCGGTCTAGGCGTGCAAGGACGTTCTCAGCTTTTAGGATTGCTGGAAGTTCGTAATATCAGGAAGGTGAAAGCCTTTGACGTCATCTCTGAGGCCCGCAAAGCCTACGCCAAGAACATGTCAAAGGAAACTGGCGTGGACGTGGAGGCAGCTGACTCGGTTGAGGAAGCGGTCAAAGGAGCGGACATAATAGTCACTTGCACACCGTCCAAGATCCCTGTCCTAAGGGGCAGTATGGTTGACGAGGGGACACATGTTTCAGCCATTGGAACTGACACGAAAGACAAGCGTGAACTGGACACGACTGTGTTGGTCAAAGCGGCTAAGAGCGGAAAGCTAGTTGTTGATTCCATCAATCAAGCGTTGATAGTGGGTGACTTTGCAGTTCCAGTTCAAGAGGGAGCAATCAGGAAAGAAGACATTTACGCGGAACTTGGCGAGATCATAATTGGGAAAAAGAAGGGACGGACAAGTGATTCGGAAGTCACCCTGTTCAAGGCCACTGGCTTGGCAATGGAAGACATCGTGACGGCTTACAGAGTGTACGAGCTGGCGAATAAGAAAGGGGTAGGAAAAGAAATCTAGCCTTTCCTCAGGTTAAGGTTAAGAGGCGTACTTCGTAAACAGTTTTTCAATCAGATCAGTCTTTTCTTTGATTCCATTTTCGGTAAGCTCTATCTTGTTTATCAGAGTCAGTATTTCTTCGTAGAGGGCTGGTTTATTGAGAATTTGCACGCATTGTTCCTTCAACCACTTGTCAAAATCAATTGGATATTTCCGTTCTTTTATGAATAGATGCTGAAGGAAAATTCGTTTCGCCTCAAGCAAAGCATCCAACGCCGCATAAAACTCGCCTCGCCTTGCGAGCCATCTGGTCTTCCAGACTTTGTATCGAAATTCTTTCGCCGTACCATCCAAGCGTGCCCTGCGCAGAGCATCATCGTAGAATGGCAGGTATAGCCTCTTCAAATGTCTGTACCTATCGTCCTTCTCGTAAAGAGGAACAGCATATACGAAAAGATTCCCGATTGTCGTTTCAAATTCGTCTTTCGTTATGTCAAATGAATGTTGCGTAGAAGGCTGGAAGTTGCCATCAGTAAAGCTTACATCCACTCTCATGTCACCGAACTGAATTCCTCCCTCAATTTTGCCCTCGTAATAGCAAATCTCTCCCCCTAAACGTGCATAGTCTTTTGTCCTACGCTTAACGGTTGAAGCTAAACGTTCCATCTGTCTTCTTTCAAGGAAAATGCAGAGGTCGATGCATGAACCTTCGACAGCCTTGCCTCTCGCCAAAGACCCCAGCAAGATGACAGCATAGACACGGGGACAAGCCTTATAGTATTCTAGTAGCTCGGTCAAGATTTCTCTGAAATCTGTGTTCGGAAAATTCAGACTTGAAAGACTCATGTGTTTTCTCCTGACACGAAAAAAGGGAAAAAGGGTGAAAGTATGTTATTTTAAAAGGCAGTGAAGCCGTTGACCGTTTTCTTATCGAAACGTTTCACGAGTTCAAACGTCAGCTTTATCGCGTTTTCCACGTCCGCGAAGTTCAAGATTCCCACGTGTGAATGAATGTGGCGGGTTGGTACGCCTATGACTATGCTTGGGCATCCTGCTCGGCTCATGTGTATTCTGCTGGCGTCTGTTCCTCCTGCCGCCACCAATGAGAGTTGATACGGAATCTTCAGTTTTTTTGCTGTGTCGATCGCGAATTGTTTCAAGGGCTGGTTTGGAATCATGGAACTGTCGAAAGTCAATATTGATGGCCCTTTTCCCATTTTTGTCGGTGCTTCATGCGGCTGTACTCCGGGCACGTCGCCGGAGATGTCAACTTCTAATACTATGGCGACGTCAGGATCAATCATGTGAGCGACTGTTGCGGCGCCTCTTGCACCTACTTCCTCCTGCACTGTGGCTGCACCGTAGACCGTGTTGGGATGCTTGGTTTTTCCTTCTGCAAGCTTGCGCACGACTTCCATGGCGATGAAGGCGCCTATTCGGTCGTCGAACGCCTTCCCCATTCCAAGCTTGCCGTTTCTTATAGTTGAAAACGGAGAGAAGGGCACAACGGGATCGCCTATTTTGACGCCCATTTCCTCCACTTCTTTCTTGCTTGTGGCGCCAATGTCGATGTGCATCATTTTCTTTTCAACGACCTTCTTCTGCTCTTCAGGTGGCAATAGGTGAGGTGGCTTGGCGGCGATGACGCCTTGAATGTCTGCTTTTTCAGTTCTTACGATGACGCGTTGGCTCAGAAGCACTTGGTCCCACCACCCGCCTAGGGGGTTGAAGGTTAGGAAGCCGGTTCTCTCTTCTATTCCTGAAACTACGAAGCCAACTTCATCAATGTGTCCTGCAAGTAGGACTCTGGGCTGTTCCGCTGTTCCTTTGTGTCTGAAGATCACTGAACCCAACTTATCCGCGGTCACATCGTCTGCATAGCTTTTGACAGCCTTTTTGACGATTGCAGCTGTTTCACGTTCAAATCCAGCAGGTCCAAAAGACTCAAGCATTTCCTTCAGAAGACTCAAACCCTTCTTGTCTATCATGATTTCATGCACCTTAACGTGTGATTGCAACTTTTCGTATTTATGCTCTTTGGACGCGCTCGATTTTGCAGCAAACGTTCATCCCGACTCGCCAGTCCAAGGGGCCTTCGCAGAGTCTTGAAATAGTCCTCACGTTGCATAGTCGCGCGCTCTTGCGTGGATGGCGCTTCTGAGAGTGAGGTATATATTTTTGTTTGTGTAACCTAGAAACTGCAGCATTCTGTGCGGAGACTCTTCAAGATGGGCGAAGAGCAAAAACAGCAAAAGAAAGATGATACACGAATCGAGAAGCTTGAACATGCAGTGGAAACAGAGAAAAAACGTTCAGAAGAGTACCTCACACGACTGAAGTACATGCAAGCAGACTTTGAAAACCTGAAAAAAAGACTGGATCGCCAAATAGAGGAAACCAGAAACTACTGCACCGAACGCTTGATCTTCGAGCTATTGGAAGTCGCCGACGAATTGGAGATGGCAGTCAAGTCCGGCCGCTCCGCAGACTCTGCTGATGTCGTGATCCAAGGGGTTGAAATGACCCTTGGAAAGCTGAAGAAAGTGCTTGAAAATGAGGGAGTCTCCCAAATAGAGTGCCTCGGCAAAACTTTCGACCCCTCAAAACACAACGCCGTCGCCAAGATCGAAAAAGATGATGCCAACGAATGTACGGTGGTTGAAGAAATAAGGAAGGGATATGTCATGAAAGAAAAGGTGATTAGACCGAGCATCGTAAAGGTTACAGTGAAACCTTCATCAAAATCACAAAAGGAGATGGATTTGAATGAGTAGTGTGAAACCCGGAGAAAAAGTGATAGGCATAGACTTGGGAACAACAAACTCGGCGGCCGCCATATTCGAAGGAGGCCGAGCGACCGTGATTCCAAGCGCTGAAGGACCAACAATGGCTGGGAAAATGTTTCCCTCCGTTGTCGCCTTCACCAAAGACGGACAGCTCCTAATAGGAGAACCCGCGAAAAGACAGGCAACAGCCAACCCAGAAGGCACAATTTACGAAATTAAAAGGAAGATGGGAACAGACTACAAAGTCAACATTGCAGGAAAAGAATACACTCCCCAACAGATTTCTGCGTTCATTCTGCAAAAGATAAAGAAGGATACCGAAAACTTCCTGGCTGTACCCATAAGAAAAGCCGTGATAACAGTTCCAGCCCACTTCAACGACAACCAACGCCAAGCCACAAAAGACGCGGGAGAAATAGCCGGCTTCGAAGTCATGAGAATAATAAACGAACCCACCGCCGCCTGCCTCGCATACGGAGTTGACAAGCTTGAAAAAGAAATGAAAATCTTGATCTTCAGTTTCGGCGGCGGCACACATGATGTTACCATAATGGATTTCGGCAAGGGAGTATTCCAAGTACTCTCAACCAGCGGAGACACACAAATCGGAGGCACAGACCTAGACAAGGCAGTCATGGACTACGTCATGGAGGAATTCAAGAGACAAACAGGCATCGACCTCCTCAGCGACAAAATGGCCATCGCCAGATTGAAAGAAGCAGCTGAGAAGGCAAAAATAGAATTATCCACACTCATGAGCACAGATATTGATCTGCCATTCATCTATTCTGACGCATCGGGACCCAAGCACCTGCATTTGACGTTGACCAGAACGAAGCTTGAGGCGCTGGCGCAGTCCATAGTGCAGAAAACAGAACGCACAATTGTAAAGGCTCTCGAAGACGCAAAGCTGACTCCGAAGGATATAGATAAGATAATTCTCATCGGCGGAATGACCAGAATGCCCTACGTGCAAATGTTCGTGGAGCATATAATGGGAAAAACAGTTGAAAGAGGCGTAGACCCGATGGAATGCGTCGCCATCGGTGCAGCCATACAGGCCGCAGTGATCACAGGAGAAGTCAAGGACCTACTGCTTCTCGACGTTACACCATTGTCGCTCGGAGTGGAGACGTTGGGCCACATATTCACGAGAGTCATCGAGAAGAACACAACCATCCCCACAAAAAGAAGCCAAATCTTCACAACAGCAGCTGACTTCCAGACCGCCGTCACGATTCACGTGCTTCAAGGAGAACGACCCATGGCACCAGACAACGTGTCGTTGGGCATGTTCAACCTCGAAAACATACCGCCCGCGCCGAGAGGTGTGCCACAGATTGAAGTAACATTCGACATAGACGCCAATGGAATTCTGAACGTGACTGCAAAAGACTTGGGCACAGGCAAGGAAGCCAAGATAACGATAACCGCTTCAACAAAGCTTTCGAAAGATGAGAAAGAAAGACTCATGAAAGAGGCAGAGCAGTTCGGCGAACAGGACAAGAGGAAACGTGAAGAAGCCGAAATGAGAAACAACGCTGACAACTTGATCTACACTGCTGAGAAGACCAAGAAAGACTTGGGAGAAAAGCTCACACAGGACCAGAAGAGCAAGATAGACGCGGCCGTGTCCGAATTAAAGGATGCACTGTCTGGCAACGACATGGAAAAGATGAAAGCAAAGTCTGAGGAACTGACAAAGATACTTCAGGAAATCGGAACAGCTGTTTATCAGCAGGCCGCCTCGGACTATGCAAAACAGAAGGGCCAAACAGGTTCGCAGGGTTCGGCGCCCAGCGGCGACAAAGTGGTTGACTCGGATGACTACAAGGTGAAATAAACCCGGAATCAGCTTGACCCAGTGGCCCTCTCAAAGACTTGATGGTTAGGATAATGGCTCAGAAGAGAGATTACTACGAAGTTCTCGGCGTTTCCAAAACCGCCTCCAAAGAAGAGATTAAAGACGCCTATAGAAAGCTGGCGCTGCAGTATCACCCGGACAGGAACAAGTCGCCGGATGCTGAGGAGAAATTTAAAGAAATATCAGAAGCATATGCCGTTTTGTCAGACGACGAGAAACGCCAGCAATATGACAGACTAGGACACGCAGGATTCGATCAGCGTTACACTACCGAGGACATATTCCGAGGAGCCGACTTCGAGTCGATACTCCGAGACTTAGGATTCGGCTTTGGTTTCAGAGACCTGTTCGGCACATTCTTTGGTGAACGCGACTTTGAAGAACGAGTTACAAGAGGCCAAGACATTGGCTATGACCTTGAGATAACATTAGAAGAAGCAGCAAAGGGCACTGAGAAGGAAATAAGAGTTCCGAGAACTGAAAGATGCGATGTCTGCGGAGGCACAGGCGCGAACCCTGGCACTTCACCGAGAAACTGCCCAAAGTGCAATGGAACAGGAAGAATTCAGAACGTGAACAGAAGCAGCTTTGGCACGTTTGTGCGGGTCACACCGTGTCCTTCTTGCGGCGGAAAAGGCATGATCTTAGATTCACCGTGCAGAAACTGCAGAGGCAGTGGCTTGGTAAAGAAAGAGCGAACAATCACCGTTAAGGTGCCCGCAGGCATAGACGAAGGATATCAACTCAGGCTTCAAGGAGAAGGAGAAACTCCTCCCAACGGTGGGCCCCCAGGAGACCTGTACGTGCTGATCAGCATCACGCCTCATCAGTATTTCAGAAGAAACGAGGAGGACCTTCTCTACAATCTGACGATAGGCTATCCTCAAGCAGCGCTCGGCGCAGAAGTCTCGGTGCCCACTTTGGATGGAAGCACGAACGTGAAAATCCGTCCAGGGACACAGCCGGGAGAGATCATCAAATTGAGAGGGAAAGGCATGCCTCGGTTCAGAGGATACGGCAGTGGCGATCTGCTCGTGCGGGTTGACATAGCTGTTCCTGAGAAACTGACTGAACACCAACGGGCACTGCTCGAAGAATTGGCCAATGAATTTGACCAAAACGTCCAGCCGAAGAAACGAAAACTGAGACTGTAAACCCAGCTTGGATCCGTGTTTTGGAAGGCTAGAACGATGATCATTTTCTGGTAGTCTGAGGCATACATTTGACGTTCAGAGCCTTGGCCAATCGGTGCAGGTCTTCATTGTTCATCCATTCAGTTTTGAGATATTCGCAAATCCTCTCATCACTCAACCCCAAGTTTCTGGCTTCTTCAACCGCGTGCCTGTAAGCTTCGATCTCAGTTGGTCTGTCCGTGTAGCTGTAGTGGCTGTCGAAGAGCTCCTTGCCTTCCATGAACTGTCGCACATGAACCAATTCGTGAATCAGGTCCAAATATATGTCAAGTCGATTGCCATTGTTCAAATAGTGAGAGCTTATCATGAGATGCCCGTCTGCACCGTTAACCCACATGTAACCACCTATCCACGTGAACTCCACTTTGAGATCGCGAAGCATCTCTTCCGTTCTTTCGCCAAAGATTTGCTTGACTGCCTCAACTTTTTCCATTCCTCTGAAATAGTCAGTAAAAGAAGAAGCCGACCAGCTGACGCGCACCATCTTGTCTAGATGCAACAATCTGGCCAGACGAAGTGCCGTGACCATAAGCAATTCACGCGGGTCGATGGCAAACGAACCTCCTTCCTGCATCTAACCCAAAACGAGCCAGACTAGTAAAAGCTTATCCCCCCGTTGCCAATCCCCGTACTTCTGCGCGAGGTTTCTGTCATTTACGCAAGCATTTGGCATCTAGGTCGGCTAACGAGCTGTGAACCAAATTGAATTATCCATTGAGGATTCTGTGGATATAGAGGAAAAGGAAAATGACTCCCATGACGCTGAGAGAACTGGTTATCGAAATGAAAGGTCTGAAAACCTCTGCTATTATTTCTGACAATTGTGGTAGGATTAGACGATTAACAAAAAGCGGCGTTGCCATGAAGGCAAATGCTAGGTAGAAGTACTTGCCACGCGCGCGCGATATGACTAGGCGCGTGAGAAAAAATGGGTGTCCTAGGTTGTGTCTGATTTTCGTTCGAGGAGTCGCCAGACAACTGCAGCTAGGAGTCCTCCGATAATAGGTGCCACCCAAAATAGCCAAAGCTGGCTCAGGGTAGTGCCTCCAACTATGACGGCTGGACCGAGGCTTCTCGCCGGGTTCACTGATGTGCCAGTTATAGGTATGCCCACAAGGTGGATGAGGACTAGGCTCAATCCGATGGCAATGCCTGCGAAACCCTTCGGGGCTTTCTCGCTAGTTGAGCCAAAGATTACGAGCAAGAATATGAAAGTCAGAATGACTTCAGCGATAAATCCTGAGGCCATAGAGAACCCGCCTGGCGAGGCTGTGTCATACCCATTCTGTCCCAGACCATTAACTGCGAGGCTATATCCGGGGCCGCCAAGTGCTATTCCATAAAGGACTGCTGCAGCGATTACAGCTCCCACGCATTGCATTACGACGTAGGAAACGGTGTCCTTCAGTTTGATCTTGCCCGCAGCAAACATCGATAAGGATACAGCGGGATTTATGTGGCATCCAGAAATGCTTCCGATGACATATACCATCGCAAGTACAGAAAGTCCAAAAGCGAAAGAGATGCCTACAAACCCTATGTGGCTACCAGCGAGTACGGCGCTTCCGCAACCCATGAAGACTAGGACGAATGTGCCAAGGAGCTCCGCAACATATCTCTTCATATCACCTGTGTTACTCATATCAGAGACCTCAGAGACCACGTTTAATTCGATGCCGTTCCTTTCCCTATCCTGTTTAAGCGTTATATGAGTTTCTGTGGCTTCTTCATTCGAATAAGGACGCTTAATGGAAAGGGCATAATCTGTCCAATTTCCAGCAGAAATGTTGTCTGAGAGCTACTCAGAACTTTTTCGAATTTGGTGGGGCCGTATAGGTTTAGACTTGCGTTTAAATTTTACAGATCAAGACTTTTCCCTAATCTGTTCCGATGTTTTTCATCTTTTCTTTCTGAGAACATGAATATGTCGGACACGAACGTATGTTTCGCAATGTTCTATTACTATCAAGACAGTGATTGGCTCTATCTTCTCAATCACATCTGTATATATGAGGTAGTGATCTCTTCTGCTTCCATCTCTCATCCATTCACCATATCTTATTTGGCTTTCACACCATTGTCTACTTGCAAAACTTCTGTGGCGACTTATCCAGCTGATTGGTTGAGAATCGAATGTCATTTGTCCAAAGTATCTTCTTCTATGTGGTTGAGAACGAATCATAACAACAACTAGCGAATTTGTTTTATTTATTACTGTGTAAACTTTTGGAATATTCCAAAAGTTTATATGGGACACTAATAATAGTGATAATCAGCGTAATAGTAATAAACGGTGAAAAGTTCAATCTATATATAAGGGGGGTAGGTCCTCGTAAATGATCGCAAAAAGGAATAAAAGAGGTAAAGAATCTGACAAAATGCTATTGCAGGTTATAGAGAAACACCCAGGTCTTTCTCAATATGAGTTGGCAAGGAAACTCAAGTGGCCTAGCGGCCGCATTGATGGTTCTATTAGAAGATTGCTTAATGCTAATGAGATCTTTATCCGAGTTCTGGAAAGGAATGGAAGACGCGTGAACCTAGTATACCCGAAAGATCAGAAACCGTCTAACGTCATAGAAGTCCCGATAAATCTGTTACACGTGGGCAATCCCATTTGGAGTGAAAGCGCTTTTGTTTACGCATTAGACAACTCAACAATAGGAATTTCTGGCACGGAAATGCCTGAGTGGGGAGAAATATCATGCTTTCTGGAAGAGGTCCCAGTAAGGAAAGGTGGAGAAACAATAATCTTGAAAATCCCAGAGAAGATTGTAAGATTTTACAATATGGAAAGAAAGCATCGAGTTGTTTCGATCAACGGTAATACCATACTGGTGACTATTTCGGGAGACATAATTGAAGAAAAGAAATATCCCGCCTGATTAACGACTTCACTGCTCGAAAGTCTGACGTAGAATCGGCGGCTTTCGTACCTAATCATACTCTCAAGAGAGTCTGGTTATTTGAATGACCTTTCTGCTTCTCTGAAGAGACCTTCTACGAAGCTTGCAATCAAGGCATTCCCGTAATCATCCTTTTGTATAGCCTTTTCTTTCTCCCTTCCAGCAATAACAGCCAAGGTATTGCAGAGAACCTTTTCTATTTCCTTTTTGTCGCTCATTTCTTTTCACCTCCTGCTGCAACGATTAATAGAGATACACCCAGAAACGCGAAGAATCCAAGTACTAAAACATAGGGAGCGTCGTTGGTCAAGTGACTGATGGGATCATATCGTGGGTCAACCTTGTCCCTATGCACAACCCATTCCTTTTCATATTCAAGAACATGGCTGGCCTTGGGCCCGCGGAGTTGTCTTAGCGAACCTTTTGGCTCGCCTAGTAATGTCTCCTCGAAGCATTCAGGAATCTTCTGCATTACAGTTTTCGAAATCTTGACCTCTTCGTACGGCGGAAGTCGATTCAGTAGATTACAGAGAACTGCGAAGTGTGGGCACGAGTCACATCTGTGAGTTTCCATTTTTCATCGTTAGAATATTGTGAAAAACATACTATTAACTCTTTCTTCATTTTTTCACAAGCTAAAATAAGCCATTTTATCACCTAAAACTTTATATTATTGATGATGTTATAGTGAAGTTTAGGTGAAGCACGTGCGGAATGAAGCAGAATTAACACAAGAAAATAAACAAAATAGTGTGCAGGTCATACTGAAAGTTCCTGAAACCTTTCTGAAGAGATTTGATCAAACAAGCGAACAACTTGGATATACAAGAACGGAAGCCATTCGCGAAGCAATGCGTCGTTTTCAGGAGCAAGGTGAGCAAAGGTTAATGCAACGTCCAGAAACAGTTGCAGAGAACATGAGACAAATGATGACTGCAGTATTTAGCCCGATATTTGAAATGGCGTCAAAGGCAGAAGAAACAGAGAAACTTCATAAAAGCAAGAAACTGATAGAATTGCCTCCAAACAAGGCCACTTGATGGGCTCGTCCTCGTTAATTGTCTAAACAGACACTGCCGATACGTTGGTGTCAGTGAAAATCAGTAAAACGGCATAACGAAGAACTGGTGAAGTATGACTGTTTAAGAATATTTTTCTGAATGAGTCATCAGAATCGGTTATTTTGGCAAAAGGGGCTTTTGGTGGGGGCCGTATAGGTTTAGACTTACGTTTAAATTTTACAAATGCGAAGCCACGACATAAGGCAGTTCTTTTCTGATCTGCTCTCTCCTCTTGATTATTCTCTCCTTGTCCTTCTCTAATTCTTTCAATTTCATTGTCATAATCTGGTCGGATTGGAAATCTTCTATGCGTTCCAATTCTCTCTTGATTAAACTAAGAGAGGCATATTCAAGCATCTGCCCAAACAGTTGCATACAATTTTCTTTTCTCAAATTCTCTATGAGCGGATCGCTGTCCAGAGCTTCAGCATCATATTCTAACCCAAATCTTCCAAAGAGTGATCTCAAATCCGAATATTTTTCACGGCACTCAACAACTGCTTCACAGGATTTACAAAGTTTTTCCAAAGTGTAATTTTCAAGAAGTCGAAACACACCATCCCGTGTTAAGGTTAACACTTCAGCAGTACGTTCAAGATTATCTGGAAAAACAGAGTACAAAATGTCTGCGTCAGACAACACTTGCCTCTTCAAAGATTCAGCCCTAAGTCTTAAGATGTTATCAACTTCTCTCGGGATTAATCTGTACTGCAGGAGTAGCTTATGTACGAGTTTAGTGTTCTCGATCTTTTTCTCCTCTGGAAAAGGCAGTTTGAACTCTTGCATTAGATTTATCAGAATTCTTTCAGGAAAACCTGCTCTATCCGCGACAAGGCCTAGCGTATAATGCTCTAACTCGTAGTATTTCTCTAACTCCAGAAACAGCGAATGATAAGAAATCTTATGCTCTCGGTCTGCTCTTAGAAGATCAAAAATATATTCAGATACGGAGTCATAGCCCAACTTCTCCGCTAGACTTTTGGCACTTACCCAGTCTTCCTTTTCAATTATGAATAGGGTAGTTCTTGGATATTCATTCATTCTTTTCAGCTCTTTCAATTCCCACCAAAGGGTCTGATTCTAGACGTGCATACCTGCTGTATGCGCGCCTTCGTGCGTAGCATTACGCACTTTGGTACTTAAACTGCACAAACTATTTATACTTTATCTACTGCATATACTGCACGAATCCTCAATGACTCAAACATCCAAGCCGAAAATCAGACTGGTCTTTAACACTTCGGGTCTCCACTTTTGCATGAATATTCTCGACGCTCTCAAAGAGAATTGTGAAATCACACTATCGCCTCTGGTAGCGACGCATTTCTCTCAGAAAGTGGGATATTTGACAGAGGAGCTTACTGATTCTGACAAGGATTTTGTTTATCAGATGATCAGGCGATATCTCAACAAAGAGCTGGCAACCAATTATAGAAGAGGAAGAAGAACTTCCCATGCGGGCGAATTTGAATCGATAGCTCTGGCAAAACGCTTTGAAACCTATGTTGTAATCCACGATCAAAGAGCGAGGCGATGGGCAAGATCAGAAAGGGTAGGATCTTTACACCCTATAGAAGTGCCTGACATCTTTTATCATAAGCTCCCGAAAGAAAAGATGCGTGAATTCTTAGACTTTCATTGCAGAATGAAATATGAAGCAGCATGCGAAAAGTTGCGAAGATTGCAAACAAGTAAACCATGAACTTATTGCCGTATAAGTCTCCTTTCTCCTGCTATGCTCTTTCAGTGAAAACTTGCAAATTCGCTCGTTTGTTTCCAAATCTGATTTTTCTGGCTTGTTTTGGCGAAATAGTCTTTTGGTGGGGCCGGTCGGATTTGAACCGACGACCTTTCCCCAGAACAGTGCTCATGCGCTGTTCCTACGGGTTTCTCTTGACCGCTCCAGAACTTCTTCATTCCAGCGTTCTGGTCCGCAAACCCGTGTTTGCTACTTTCTGGAGCCCGTCGTCATACCTGCCTAGACTACGACCCCACACGCGTCTTGACAATGACTATCCACATTTTAAATATATGCATTATTCCTTCAACAGTAAAATCCACAGGCCAGATGCCTACTTCACAAGGTCGCATGTATCATTGAAATGCAGTCTGATGCGCTTGTGCTATCGGAAGGGATTGTGTTCATTCGTTCAGGACATTTGCGCCATTCCAAATCCAGAATCAGGAATGCTTTCCAAAGCTGCTTTGAAATCTTTGAAGGGCAATGCAATTATAAGCTCATTTGGAGACCACTTGCTTCCGTGTCTTTCAAAAGCTGCAATGAAGTTTATTTCAGGTTTTCCTTTTGCCAGAGTGTTCGTTATCGTTGAACATATGCTGCTCGCAGCATAATATGTGAAAGGTTCAGCTCCTCTAAAAGAAACCAACCCTAGTATTCTGTCAGCTTGCGCAGGGTTTACGAAGAGAAAGACCAAGTCAGGATCTGCGTCAAACTTTTCAAGAGGACCTAAAATGAAGAAACTGCCTCTGCTGACTGGTTGTGGTTGTTTGCGCACGGCGGCCATGGCAACGTCCAAAGATTCATACACTTTATGTCCCTTGCTTGCCAAGACTGATGCAATTGCTTCTAGGGGGAGCAACTCTAGACCAGTGAAGTGCCGGCCGCCTGCACAAATGCAGTTCTCCTTGGAGAAGTTGATCACAACGTTCTCGCGCCTGACAACATCAAAAGCCTCACAGACTTTAAGCTTCCTTTCACGGTCTCCGCTTTCACTAGGGATGCTCGAGAACTTTCCTGCAATTGGCGTCCATTTCAAATCCAAAACTTGGATTGTCTTTTTGACCTCTCCTCCAAACTTGGACATCTTGCTCGCCCTCACGGATTGATGGTTTGGCCAGCATATATTCTTTGACATAGGCTCAGTCAAGTTCCTAAGATGACAATTCTTCGAAAAGTCCCTTAAGCCTTGAAGATCTGGCAGAGTCAAGAAGCGATAAGCTTATCAATAATGACACGGCGTGTAGTTTGGGGTTTGCCGGCCATAGGGCGCGGGTCCCACCTGATCCCATACCGAACTCAGAAGTTAAACCACGTTCCGTTTCCGGCTGTAGTGTGGTCTTCGGCCATGTGAACCCGGAAAAGCTGGTAACCCCACTTCAATCAATCTGCGTATTTGGACGAGAATTCCCCAAGATTTATAACCAAGCACCTATAGTTTTTCCGAAAGGTGAGTGAACTCGTGAACATAATAGCCATGATAGTGACCTTACAATATCAGCTGTTACAGTTTCCAAGCGACATTCAAACCATCCTGAGCATAGTCTTCTACATTATCTTCGCAGGGTTCATATTTTATGGACAAAGAATCCAGATGTACGTGATGCTCAGAGAGGTTGAAGGCTCACTTTACAAGTTGAAATACATAAAGGATGAAGGACGAAAAGTCACCATAGAAACAATCAAGGAAATAGGCAAACCGCAAACCGACCCAGCGGCAAGAGTGGACAGGTTCTTGGAATACTTCACAATTGCCCCACAAAACCTTGATCCGGCAGGCGTGGTATGGAAACTCGAACACATACTAGATGTAAGAGACACCCGATTCAAAGACGAAGTGAAACTGATGGCTCCATCCGCAGACGAGACCCAAGCAAACAATCTAGAGAACACTCTCGAAGCAGCAATGGCGCTCAACTTCATCTACAAGGTGATAAGACACTATTACCTGCTCGGCAAGAAAACCTACAGCCTCTACGTCATAATGCAGATACAGATGATTCTGCCTCTGATCATGAAGGAAGCCGAAGCCTACGCAAGCGCACTTAAAGCCTTTGCCTACGGCCAACCAATTGGCGACGGAGCCGGTGCACTCGTAGCCGCAAAACTCATGCACGGTCACGAAACCAGAAAAATAGCTCAAGACTGCGTTGTCGCAACTGTTCCATTCGAAGGACGCACAGCATTTGTCATAAAGGCTGAAGGACCAGGAGGAAATGTAGGCAAACCTGGCGACGCAATAAAAGCAGTCATTGAAGAAAATGGAGGAAAAATCGGCATGGTTGTCATGATTGACGCGGCACTGAAGCTTGAAGGAGAAGAACTAGGCGAAGTGGCCGAAGGAGTGGGCGCAGCCATCGGCGGACCCGGCGTGGACCAGTTCAAGATTGAAGAATCGCTGGTGAAATATCATATTCCGATAAACGCCGTGATAGTGAAAGAGGACATTGGTGACGCGGTTTCACCTTTGCGTAAGGAAATTTCTGACTCCATGGACAAGGTGATGGAGAGAATCAAGCAGGTCGTTCTGGAAAGGACTAAGGAAGGGGACAAAGTGATAATCGCAGGAATAGGAAACACCATAGGAGTAGGACAGTAGGAGATGAATGAAATGAGCGAAAACTCTCAACAACCACAAGCCAGAATCTCACCAACCATCCTGCTAATAATACTCGCAGCACTAGCGCTATCGCTAGCAGCATTGTCGTTTGCTGTGTCAGTTCTCGACCAGAACCCCGACGCTGCATGGCTTCTGTTGCTGTTCGGATTCCTAGGCATGGCCATGTCCACGTACATGCTGCTTCAAACAAGGAGAAGACTGGCAAAGCTAAGAATCGTCATTCCACCTGTAACCACGACTATTGAATGCAAGAAATGCGGCTTCAAAAACGTCAGAGAATTCCAACGCGGCGACTACATATTCAAAGAAGTCGAACCATGCCAAAAATGCAACGACAAAATGCTGATAACAGCAATCTACCGAGAAGTCAAAGAAAAAGAAAAACAGCGATTCCCGTTCTAGGTTAAGACCTCACACCCGTCTTCAACCATCAAAACAGTATGCTCAGCCTGAGCAACCGTTTTTCTGCTCACCTCAACAAAAATTGGGTACGCCGTAAGGACCTTAGAAGTCAAGAGTTCGCGAAACGCTTCCGCATGATGCTCTTTGGGCACGATTTCTTTCAACCAACGTTCAGCAAAAGGCAAGGTTCGAAAGTTCTCCTCAATGTACCTCATAAGCTGCTTTGCATTAGGGCTTTTCATCGATCTGGACTTGACGAACCGGTATATCGTGGCCTCTTCACCATTCTCCACCTTACCGGCCGCATCAGGAAGAGTCACGAAGGGCTCGATGGCGTAGACTCCGCCCAGCTTGATTTTGGAAGAAAACAGGTGCGAAACGTTGGGCAACGAAGTGCCCGCATGCACAAGATAGCGCCCAACCTGGTGTCCAGTGAGATTTGAAATTGGTTTGAAACCGCGAGATTTTATGGTCGTCTCAATTATGGTACCCAGCTTGGAAGTAGGCATCCCAGGCTTGATGTTTTCAACTGCAGCTTTCAAAGCGCGTTCAGCCGTTCCCACAAGACCATCGTATTCAGGGTTGAAGGACACAGTGACCGCAGTGTCAGTTACATATCCATCCACGTGCGCGCCAATGTCAACTTTGACAAGCGAATTCTCCGGAATCCTTGACTTGTCGTCTGGAGGCGATGTGTAATGCGCTGCTATTTCGTTTATTGAGACATTGCATGGAAACGCTGGCTTTCCGCCCTTTTTCCTTATCAAGTTCTCGGCTTTCTCACAAACTTCGATTATGGACATGTTTTCGCGAACGTAGCTTTTCATCTCTTCGCGAGTTTCGCGCAGAATCTTCCCTGACAGCTGGAACTTTTTGAGAGCTTCCTTATCGAATTCACTCATCAAAGTCACACTTTGCTTTTATTAAGGCTAACAATATCATGATTTAAAAGGTTTAATGAAGAGACAGATCAGTTGGTCAAAACAAAGTGGCTTGGGCATGCGGCTTCAAGTCAGAGAAAAGACTCCTAACCTAAGAGTTGCGGCGCTCAAGCCCGGAGAAAGCTATCTGCTCGTTCTGCACGCATTCAGACTTTGGGTTTGGACACCTTAGATTTGAGAGTTGCGAACTTGTCACCGCCAAGATGAAAAACCATTCTTGCCTTTTTCAAGTCATATTCAGCCTTGAAAGCTCCTTTGTCAGCGTGCGCTTCGACTATTCGCCCACAAATATTGTGTGATCGCCAGTTGTGTGTTGACTATGAAGTCTACATTCCAAGTGACCTACGCATTCTTTGATGATCGGTGTTTTCACTTGTTTTACAGGTAGCGATGTCAAGCCTGTTTCTTTAAACTTGTCATGGTCTCTGCCACTTGCTCTTCCACAGAACAGCGTTTCATCCAGTATTTCCATCGTTGGAATGTTGACCACGAACTCCTTCGTTTCTTCAATCAAAGCGTGCGAGTGCCTTCTTGGCGAGATGCTTATCGCGACGAGCGGGGGGTTTATCGAGGTGAGCATTGCCCATGCAAGAGTTATGACGTTAGGTTTTCCTGCTTTGCCCATGCAGGAGACGAGCACGGCATGCATTGGGTAAAGAAGCCGGTAGGCGGAACCTATGGAAACGTCAACTTTTTCTTTTTCTGTCATGTGTTATTTTCACCTTAGCGCTTGATGTGGTATTTTTCCAGCGTATTTCTTGCTTTCTCCCGTTTCTTCTGATGTTCAGACAGGAACTTGTTGATCTTCTCAGTCAAGTCCTTCTTGCAGTCGCCACAGAGTATCTCGCCAGTTCTGCATTGCCTTTCCCTTTCAGCGAGTTTCTTGTCATCTTCTTCGAACAAGTAGAGGAAGTATTGATAGATGGAGCATACGTCTGGATTCGCGCCTTCCTTTCTCTGTTCTGCCACTGTTCCCTTTCCACCTGTGAAGGCGTGCCACACTTTCCGCTTGACCACTTCCGGCGGGTCAATCGTGAAAATCGCGGTGTCTGGTTCTGAAGCACTCATTTTTCCACCCACGCCAAGGCCGGGCAGAAAGCGGTTGTGAATCTGTGCAGGCTTGAAGTAGCCAAGTTTCGGCGCGATGTCGCGCGTAATCCTCCAATACGGGTCTTGGTCTATGGCTGCAGGAATTAACGCAGGGACGTTTTCGCCTGTCAGCTTCTTATGGATAAAGCATGGGACGGCCTGAATTGCTGGCCAGAATATCCAGCCGAGATTCGTGCTTTCTTGAAAACCGAATGTGGCTTTTGCAGTTGAGTACGTTATGCGTTTGGCGATTTCCAGGGCAATGTCGTACAGCAAGTCTATGTCTTGCACGTCATAGATTATGAACGTGTTTTCAGGTTCAAAGCCCAAGGCTATAAGGTCTAGGGCATTGTCGTAAGCCATTTTCGTGGTTTCTGGAAGCTTCCGTTCATCGTCTACCACGAATTTTTCGTCGTCAGTCATCTGGAAATAGAGTCTGGTGTCAAATGAGTCCTGCAGGTGCTTAGTGAAAATCCATGGAACAAGATGCCCAATGTGGACTGGGCCTGATGGGCCACGTCCGGTGTACAACACGAATTTTGTGCCGCCGTCATACAGGTTCAGGATCGTATCCAAGTCGCGGTGTGAAAAGAAAAGCTCTCTTCTCAGTTGAAGGTGAAGGCCGCCGGTGTACTTGGCAATTCTCTTTCTAAGTTCTTCTGTCAAAGGTTGAGTTCCGAACTCTCGTATTAGACGTTCGTAGTCTACCTTGCCCTTCACTTCCCAAGGAGTGACGATCATTTCATTCTTTTCTTCGTCAGTCAAACGACCATCGCCTGATCAGTTTAGCTTCTTATACAATTCGCGGAAAACTATTAAATCTTATGTGAACACCCGCCGCGGGGAATAAGGTATAAATATTGTTTCTTGATCTTTGATGTTGAGGGTCAAGTGATGCCCTGCCAATTTCCGTAACTAGGCAAGTTTCTTCTCGGCAAGCGTCATTGGAGAACATGCATACTTTTATTAAAACATCAACAACTAGATTACCGAATTCAGTTTACACTGTTCATGAAGGGAAGAACTATGGTCGAGCTTAGGGAACATGAGCGCAAAACACTTTCAACCTTGGCTAAACTCGGCGGGAAAGCCTCAACAGAACAGCTTATTGCAGAAAGCAAATTGCCTGACGCGGCAGTAATGCGCGCAGCATTGACTCTGCAGGAGAAAAACCTTGTTCACATCAACGAAAGGAAGCTGACAGTCGCCAGACTAAGCGCAGAAGGAAAGGTCTATGCAAAAAGCGGACTGCCTGAAAGACGGTTGATAAAAGCACTTGATGAACTTGGAGGAAAGGCTCCTCTCGGAAAAGCAGTCGAAAGAGCAGGCTTGGACAAGCAGTTTATTCCCATAGCGCTTGGTTGGATTCAGAGAAAGAAGTGGGCAACCCTTGACAGCAAGGCAAGCACTCTGCAAAAGTCGGGCAAGTTGGAAGAGGGTAACGATGAGAAACTTGTCAAGCTCTTAGCCGAAGAAGGACAGGCAATAGTTGAAGAACTGAATCAACAATTTCAGGACACATTTCGAATCTTGAAGGGCAGAACACTGCTCGAAGTTGAGGAAAAAACCAAGAGAATAATCGAGATGACTGATGCCGGACAGGCTACGATGAAAAAAAGAATGAAAGTTGTTGAGAATGTGACGCAGCTTACTCAAGAGCTAATCGTGTCGGGCAAATGGCGAAAAGTAACCCTTCAAAAATACAACATAGATGCTCCTGTAGCCAAAATGTGGCTTGGAAAGAAACATCCATACCTGCAGTTTCTTGATGAGGTGAAAAAAAAACTCGTCAACTTGGGCTTCAAAGAGATGACGGGCACGGCTGTTGAAACGGGCTTCTTCAACTTTGACGCTTTGTACACGCCTCAAGATCATCCAGCGCGCGAGATCTTCGACATTTACTTCGTCAAATCCCCCAAGTACGGTCGCATAGATGCTGATAGACGCGTGTTGGAGAATGTGAGGAGGACGCATGAAAACGGCTGGAAAACAGGTTCGACCGGCTGGCGGTACAAGTACTCAGTTCGCGATGCTAGACGATTGATTCTGCGCGGACACGGAACGTGCCTCAGCGCAAGAACACTGTTGAGCAAGGATTTGGAGATTCCAGGCAGATACTTCTCATTTGCACGTTGCTACAGGCCAGAAGTGCTGGACAGAACTCATCTCACAGAGTTCAATCAAGTGGAAGGCATTGTCGTTGATGAGAACTTGAACCTCCGAGATCTTCTTGGAATTCTTCAAACGTTTGCTACCGAAATTGCTGAAGCACAGAAGGTGAGATTGAAGCCAGACTATTACCCGTTCACTGAGCCGAGCGTTGAGCTCAGCGCCTACACGAAAAGCGCGGGATGGATTGAGTTCGGAGGCTCTGGAATCTTCAGACCGGAAGTGACCATGCCTTTAGGTATCAAGGTGCCGGTGATCGCTTGGGGTTTAGGTATTGACCGCCTTTTCATGATGAAGGCGGATGTGGAGGACATCCGCGACATCTTTTCAAAGGACTTGGGTTGGCTGAGGAGGCAAAGGGTGGTTTAGAATGCCTACAATTGACATCGAGTATGACGAATTGGAGAAAATGCTCGGAATCTCCCTGAACCGAGACAGAGAAAAGATTGACAACGTTTTGGCCTCTGCCAAAGGTGAAGTGAAAACCTTCGATGAGAAAACGGGCGCCATAAGCGTTGAGATCAAGGACACAAATCGCCCCGACATCTGGAACGTTGAAGGTTTGGCCAGGACTCTGCGCGGGTTCCTAGGCCTAGACAAGGGTTTGAAACAGTACAAGGTTGGCAGGCCCGTGACTGAGATTCACGTTGACAAGCGGTTGAAGAGCATCAGACCGTTCATTGGTTGTTCAGTCGTCAAGAATGTTGAGTTGACTGACGCAATAATTCGAGCACTGATGCAGTTGCAGGACAAGCTTGATCACACATATGGAAGAAACAGAAGACGAACGTCCATCGGACTTTATGACTTTGACATGATCGCTTCGCCGCTGACCTACACGGTTGCGAAACCGACGGAATTGAGTTTCGTCCCGCTTGGTTTTGAGAAAGAGATGAATCTGAAGGAAATCTTGAGAGAGCATCCTAAGGGTTTGGAATATGGCAGCATCGTCAGGGGCCATCCACTTTATCCTATGCTCTTTGATGCGGAAAAGAAGATACTCTCGTTTCCGCCGATCATCAACTCGAATGACTTGGGCAGAATAACGGAACAAACAAAGAACATATTGATTGAAGTGACGGGCACGGTGCAGGAAACGGTGCTTAACACGCTGAAGATAGTCACTTTGTCACTCATTGACCGTGGAGGTAAGGCCTACTCGGCTACGGTTCATTATCCACAAGGAGCAACGGTTGTGACTCCGAACTTTGAGACTGGATGCATGGATCTGGACGTGGGGTATGTCAACAAGGTGCTAGGACTGGAATTGACTGCAAAACAGATCGGCGAATTGCTTGGCAAAGCAGGTTTCGGTGTTGAAAAGCTTGGGCGAGACAAGCTGACGGTACAAATTCCATGTTACCGCATCGACGTAATGCACCGAGTGGATTTGATAGAGGACATTGCAATAGCATATGGCTACAATAACATCAAACCATTGTTTCGCAAGCTTCCAACTACGGGCGGCGTCAGACCTGAACAGGGTTTGTTAGATGTTGCGAGGGAGTTAATGGTCGGATTAGGCTTTCAAGAGATCCTTACGTACACTATGACCAATCCAGAAAGTCTCTTCACGAAGATGCACGTCAAGAAAAAGTCCATAGTGGAGTTTGCCAATCCCAAAGTGCAGACTCTGACATGCTTGAGGAATTGGCTCCTGCCTGGCCTGATGGAATTCCTGAGTTGTAACCTGCATATTGAGTATCCGCAGAGAATCTTCGAATTGGGCAAAGTAACGGTTCTGGATGAGAAGAAAGAAACGATGACTTGGGACGTGGACACGTTGGCTGCGGTTGTTTCGCACTCAAACGCCAGTTTCAGTGAAGTCAAATCAGCATTAGACGCGTTTTTCACCAATCTGGGTTTGGAATGGCAGATAAAGGAAACGCAACAGCCCAGCTTCATTGACGGACGCATAGGCATAGCTATCGTTAACCAGATTGAAGTCGGGATCTTGGGCGAGGTCCATCCAAGAGTCTTGGAAGCATGGAAACTTGAGAACCCAGTGGCTGCACTCGAGTTAAACATGGAAAAACTATTCAAAATCAAGCATGGCAAGCACTAGAGTTCACCATGCACAACCCACAGTAATTGTAGCCATCTAAGACAAATCAGGATAGCCACGCGTCAATATGCAAGCTTGGGCAGACAGAAAGACAAGAGAAACCAGCAGTTCAATCTATATATTGAGGAGGGAGTAGGCTCCCTAGAGCAACCTTCTGCCAAAACATGCCAAAGCCCTTCCCAGACTGAACAAGCTGAGGATCGCAGACGCGTAGGCTCGAATGTGAATAAAATAGTGAAAATCAAAAACTGTAATCATTAGATTCCGTCGTATTCGCCAATTCATAACCTATAAGTTGAGTTACGGACTCTTCAGATTCGGATATGACATGAAAGCTTTCATAGATGTCTTGGTGGAGATTCCATGCTTCAAATGTCTGCTCTGGGATCCTCTGAAAGAAAGCCACTTGCACTGCAATCCCTGCGACTGCGAGATGCTAACGGAATGGCTGCTTGCACAAGCCGAAAACGACAAGCAAACCGAAGAAAGATTGATTCTCGCGGGTATCCCTACGAAAAGTCCTAGAAAACCAGCGGTAAAACAGATCTGAAACGATTGTTACTAGGCTGTAGCTTCGTGTGATGACATAGTAACGTTTAATTTTCAAGCCGTAGCATTGTTGTTTGGCGATGACACGGTTGAGCCTTTTCCGAATCCCACCGGCAAAGCCATGCAGACGGACCCAACGGAAGACCGCAAGCCGCTAGGCTTACGTTACTTGTGATGGCGGGTTTACCCAAGCATGGGACACGGTGGGCGCGGGCAAAATAACCCACGACGGAGAGAGCTTAACCTAGAGGAGCGTGACGCTCCACAGTGAAGTTAAGTGTTAGGTTACGTGGGGAACAACCTGCCCGCGAAAAAACAACTTTTAAGTTTGCCACCTGCATAGAATAGGTAAACCCCGAATCAGGCTGGACAGAAATTTGGACATAGAAACAAAAATCGAATTGATCTGCAGACCTCCAACCGAGGAAGTCCTAACACCCGAGGATCTGCGCCATCTTTTGGAGACTGAGGAGCATCCCATAGCCTACAACGGTTGGGAACCATCCGGTCTCGTACACCTTGGAACAGGCGTAATTTGCGCCTACAAGATAAAAGACTTCCTTGAAGCAGGCATACGCTACAAGGCTTACCTGTCCACGTGGCACGCGTGGCTCAACAACAAAATGGGCGGCGACCTGAAACTGATCAAGAAAGCCGCAGACCTCTTCAAACATTCATGGATAGCCCTCGGCGTGCCAGCAGACAAAGCTGAATTCATCTATTCAGACGAGCTCTACGATGATCTGAAGTACTGGGAAAAAATGGTGATGGTCGCCAAAAACCTGTCAATAGCCCGCGTTACTCGCACTTTGGAAATCGCTGGAAGAAAAGAATCTGAGGCTCGACACGTTTCAGATTTCCTCTACACGCCCATGCAGGTGGCAGACATATTTCATCTCGAAGTCAAAATATGCCAACTCGGCATCGACCAACGCAAAGCCAACGTCGTGGCCCGCGAACTAGGCGAAAAACTCGGTTTCTGGAAGCCCGTGTGTGTCCACCACAGTTACCTGCAAGGCTTAGTGAAGCCTCCAGTCTGGCCGATTCCGAAAGAAAGAGAAAGAGAAGTCCTCTCATCAATAAAGATGTCCAAGAGCAAGCCTGAAACCTGTATCTTCATCTACGACCAGCCTGAAGAGATAAAAAGGAAAATCTCACAAGCATTCTGTCCTGAAAAGACCGTGGAATACAACCCAATCATGGAAATATGCAAATTCATAATCTTCCGAGAAAGAAAAACCTTCACCATACAACGCCCTGCCAAGTTTGGCGGTCCGATCGAATTCCACAATCTGCAGGAACTACAAACCGCCTACGCTCAAGGCAAGCTGCATCCGCAAGACCTCAAGAATGCCGTGGCTGAAGAGCTTGCCGCAATTCTCGCGCCAGTGCGAAGATACTTCGAGACCAACAAAGAAGCAAAAGAATCCCTGACCGCGGTGAAGAATGCCAAGGTAACAAGGTAAGGCCGTTGTCATCTCGCCTAAGAGGGAAATTGGAGAAAATTCAGCACATTCTGGAGTGTTTGAAGGAAGAGGCGGCCAAAGGGACGCCACTCATCGTCGAAGGCAAGAAGGACACCGGAACCTTGAGGCAGTTGGGCATTGAAGGAAGGATAGTAACTGCAAAAACTGGCGGGAAATCCCGTCTTGACGTCATCTCCGAAATAGAAAAAAGCCGCGTACGTGAGGTTATTTTGCTGTTGGATTTTGACAGGCGTGGAAAAGAGTGGACCAGAATCCTCAAAGAGGGCTTGGAAAAGTCAAAGATAAAGCCTGACCTCACGTTCTGGAATGAGTTGTTTGCAGTCGCCGGAAAAGAACTCAAAGACATTGAAGGCTTGGCGGCTTACATGGAAACGCTAGAGAGGAAAGTCAGCAGGGCTTAAGCCTTTCGAATAAGTCTTCATTCCAGCGGAAAAACCTGAGGCATTGCTTCTACACTCGACCATGAAGAGGAAGTCATCAATCCTTGTGGTGGGCCCGCCCGGATTTGAACCGGGGATCTTCGCCGCGTGAGGGCGACGTCCTAGCCAGCTAGACTACGAGCCCCTTCTCAATTTTATCCTCATCGTTTCTGCCGCAGAATCTGAAATACGTATTTCCACTTCATAAAACCTTTCCTTATCAATCACAAACAAGGAGAACAGGATGGGTTAAGTTGGGCAGCTTCAAGAACGATGGAGAGTTTGAAGAGGAACAAAAAGTTGACAGAGTTTTGATGTTCTTCTGTTTCATGATGTTCGCGATTGTTGGCTATTATGTGACTCGGTTCTTGCGTTTCTAAGCATCTACTCTTCTTCTATAGTCACTTTCTTCACGGCCTTTACCCACGGAATTGAAACTGCATCCTCTCGGAACCAGTCAAGCAGTTCTTCTGCAACTTTTTCGTCACTTTCCTCTTGGACTTCGTCCAACAGTTCCATGGTGATTACGGCCTTTTTTCTTTTCATCACATCAACCCCCATGGCAGTTCAGACACGCACGAAGCTTCTTAAGGGATGTTCCCCTTTCTGACGTATCATAAAGTATGATTCAGAATCCAACTTTCTGAAACATTGTTCCACAATCCTTTATTATCTCTATCTTCCCGCTCTAGTTTAGGGTGCAAGTCGGTCAAGTTTACACATTCTCCCTTCTCCTTTAGCACACTCGGTTCTACCAGGGAAATGTGGCTTGCACCCTTTCCAAACTCTTGATTCAGAAAACTTAAAAACACACTGCACCCTTTTTGATTGTCAGCGCCGAGGTAGCTCAGCCTGGGAGAGCGCTCGGCTGAAGACCGAGTTGTCGCCGGTTCAAACCCGGCCCTCGGCACCATCTAGAATAGTGCGCGCTAACAGTATTGCAAGAAGCTTGGCAAGATTTTCAAGAGTGTAAAGATACTTGAAGGCTCGGGCTTTGCTCAAACCGCGTGATAAGCAATCTTTATAAAATTCGAAAATTGCATCCTTGTTCTTCTTATCTATCTCGGAGTTTCTGATTCTCTCTAGAATAGTTTCAATTCGTCTATTGTAGTTGTAGATCTCAACTTTATTCCTCACACAATCACATTATCCTTAACTCCTTTAGTTGGTTAGGGATGTGCAATTGTGCCGTTAAGCCTCGGGAGGGAAACCCAACTGAATTACTAGTCCCTGCAAAAAACAGGGAACAGCAATTGCGTTACTGAGCCTCGAAAGGGGACGGCAATACAATTACACATCCTCGATGTTGTCTATTTTTCTGAAAATTCCGAATGAATAACAATATTGGTATGTTGGAAAATTTAAAGCTGATGTATTGCACAAGCTACGATAGTCTTTTCAGCTTTTTCAGAACTTCTCTTATCTTTTCTGTGAATTCGGTCGTGATGAATGTTCCTTTCCATGGATCCGAAAATTACTTCACTAAAATATCAATGCATTTCATGGCTCTTCTTATCGTAGCTTCAGCTTCAGTTCCACATCTTTTGCGAAACTCGACTGCATCTTTAATGTGCAGAAGATTGTTACGTAGCTTGTTAAGCTCGATTAACGCTGAATAACAAGGCTGGTCGATTACCTTCAAACCGTAAAGAAAAACAGAAGCTTCTTCTAGACTAAATCTGTCTATGCGTTGTTCATCCACACTTCTGTTTTCTGTTTCAAGTTTTCCATTGATAGCTAGTCTTCCGTAATATTCAAGTATGGCTGCGAGAAAGGTCGCAGCCCTGAAATAATCTTGCTCCTTAAGTGATTTTTCAATCTCGGGAATTGGATTAATGATTAACGATGTCTTTACTGAATCAGAGATGGTTATGTTTTCGACTATAGTTACTTCTATCCTTCTACCCACTTCACTCAGTTTCTTCCCACAGTTAGGACATAGAGTATCTGTTGGCTTGATTTGTGAACCGCAATTTTGGCAGTAGTATTTGTGCCCTTCTGCCATGTTCTCACGCTTCTGAATATTCCACATGGTTCAGCTATAACTTTTCCCCAGCTTCTCTAGTTGGGGTAGAGTCTTCGTTAGCTTTAAGTAATCCTTGTGATATATATCATAATGCTGCAAAATATGTAGTATTGTGATATAAATGAAAACAAGCCTTTTGCTCAAAAAGCTACGAATAGAAAATAAGGAGTTCGTGACATCTGCAGAACTCAGACAATATTGCAAGCAGATGAAACTCGACTATAAACCCACTATCAGTCACTTCGTTACACGCGGTCACATGCTAAGAATTTTCAAAGGAATTTTCTACGTTAAGTCTTTAGACGAGATCAAGCTCGGAAAAACAAAGTACAGCTATCTTGAGCTTGTTGCAAAGGGGTTAACACTCAAGGACGTAAAGAACTGGTATTTCGGATTATACACGGCCCTTAAGCTGAATAACATGACACACGAGCATTTTGCCATAGACTACGTGGTTAATGACAAGCTATTTCGTGCCAAACCGATGAAGATAGCTGGCTATAAATTCAGATTCATGAAGCTCAAGGCTCCGCTAGTCAGATTTGGAATAGTCAAAGATGGAGTAGCATACTCCGACCCTGAAAAAACAATCTTGGATTTCATCTACATGTGGCGTTACAACGGCGTTCCGAAGGGAAAAATAGCCGCAGACGTTGCCGAATGGTCTGAAGACTTGTCAAAATCCAGAGTCAAGAGATACGCCCAGAATTACCCGAAAACTGTCCAAGAGATTGTCAGCGAGGTTGTCAAATGAGAAAAGATTTTGTTAATGAAGTCGCCAGACTGAAGAAAATTGAGAGAACCGACCTAGTGGAGAAAGACTTAGTCCTCCACCAGATACTAAGCGATCTCTCACGAAATGGATTCTTTTCTGAAAACTTTATTTTCAAAGGCGGGACATGCCTGATAAAATGCTATATCGGCTATTACCGTTTTTCAGAGGACATAGACTTCACATGGAAAGACCAGAAGGTCTTCGATGGCAAGTCTCAGAAGGAGATTCGCGGATACCTGTCAAAGGTCATTGACCAGATCGGAAAGATCTTTGAGGAAATATCAGCAAGTCAAGGCTTGGAATTCAAATGCGAAAAACACAACAAGAGATATGTGGAGCTCGGAGGCGGAAACAAGTTCTGTACATTCAAAATCTGGTATCAGTCTGAGATACTGAACCGCGAAAGCTTCATGAAAGTTCAGATAAATTTTGTTGAGAAACTGTATTTTGGCTCCAAGAAAGCAGAGCTGAAATCGCTGTTATCCGAAAATAATGAAGAATTGGGACTGCTGTTTCCAGAGTACGTGGAATACATGCAGAAAATCCCCTTTGACGTATATGATGTACGCGAAATTCTTTGTGAGAAGGTTCGTTCTATCCTGACTCGTATGGGAATCAAGGCGCGTGACTTTGTTGATGTCTACCTAATATGCAAGAAATACGGGATAAGGCTGGAGGATATGCACGATCAAATTGTTGCCAAAACGAGGTTCATGCTTGATCTTTACGAAAAATATAGAAAGAACTTGGAAGCGAAAAAAGAGATGCTAATATCACAACCGTTCAGATGGGGAGAAGAAAGAGGATTGTTGCTGCAAGAGATAGATGAAAAGGAACTCTTCGGGTTTTTGGAAAGCTCTAGACCGTTTCTAAAGAAAATCGTACAGGAAGTGACAGCATAGATGCTGTTCTCATAATAGTGCAAGTTCTTAATTTGTTTCAAGAGTGCTTGAGGTGTTCAACAACCTTCTCTATTGCTTCATCAATTTCCCTTCTTACAAAGTCATCTTCCAACTTTGCTTCTCTGTGCGGAAATTCCACTCCGCCCATTTCCTCTAACTGATGGAAACCATATTCCAAAGCTTGCTTGGCCCTGACATTCGTTTTCGAAATCCTTTTCCAATAAGCCTCTTTGTATAATCTGTTCAAGTTGATTTTGTTTCTGTTCTCGTACAATGTTGCGAACGCATCTGCGAAAGCCCAATTCTGCAAGCAATCAATCACGTTTTCCTCAATATCCTCAACTAACAAGTTCCCGACTTTGCGGTATTTTATCTTGGACGGGTCTTTTGAATATTCAACCTCAATGTTCCATCCTTTTTTCTTTGCGAACGCTTTCAATGCCTTTCCATAGGACTTTTCTTTGACCTTCAAGGCGTAAACATCTCTGTGAATAAAGTCGTTATTCCAGAATGACGCAGCAGTCTGGGCGGAGACTACTTTGAAGTTCTTGTCCTTCTCCAAGAAGTCCCAAATATCTTTGATCTTAGCAGGAATCCAATACCAACCCCACTTGACCCGCTCAATCAAGCCCTCTTTTGATAATTTGTTCAAATACTCTTTGGCATTCGGCTCGATGCTTTTTACAGACTTTACTCTAACCAAACTTCCTTTGAAGGGTCTCAACTTCTCATTAAACTCTGTCAAGTATTCGGGCATTGATGTTCACCTTTTATTATTGTTTGGCAAACTACTTAAAGATATCCGTTCACCTTTCAGCATATTTTGGCAAAGAAGATGTTATGTTGGGAAATTTAAAGCTAGCATTTCCATTCAAACAAAACGACAGCATAAAGAAATTGCTGTACGCATTGCCTAACTGGCATTGATTTTTTAATGAGTGGCCCAACATGCTCGCTATGAGGAAAAAAGATTAAACTATTGTCGTGTGATTCCTTATGCACTTGGTGAAGGTCGGGCTCCTAGCTTGATTGCAAGTATCATTGTTTGGTTGTTTCGCACTATTGTTACGTCGATTGTCTGATCTGGTAAAGTATACTCTTCCAGGTAAGTTGAGAGATCGTCCATATTCTTGATTCTTGTTCTGTTGATCGCTATAATGATGTCACCGCCAATTGTTACTGTGTCTCCGTTGACTACAACTCGGTTTGTTCCACCTCGGAGGCCTGTTTGGTTTGGCGCGTTTAAGATCAGCCATCCATAGGTCACATTTGTGCTCATTGCCCTCGCGATTTCATACGTCATATCTGTCCCAGTCGCTCCCAGTGAAGGATGCTGGTCATATGACCCCTTACTCACTAAGGATTCGATTTCCCGCAATATGGCGTTGGATGGAATTGCAAAGCCCAGTCCTTGTGAATCGCTCACAATGGCCGTGGTTATGCCAACAACATTACCCTGATAGTTCAGAAGTGGGCCTCCCGAGTTGCCCGGATTTATAGGTGTGCTCGTTTGGATAATGCTAGCTATTGGGTACCCGCCTGTCGTCTCTTCGCTCATCGTTCTGCCAAGCGCGTTCACTATGCCAGTGGTCATTGACCCAGCTAATCCGTAGGGATTGCCGACGGCAATCACGGGATCACCGACCTCCAATGTTGACGAGTTAGCGATTCCCAGAGGCTTCAGTTCTGCCGTAGATACATTCGCCGACAGGATGGCCAGATCCTCGTACGGATCATACCCAAGAACGCTAGTGGAATATCCGTCTCCGTCTGCAAAGGTTATGGTAATGTTAATTGCTTTCTGCACCACATGATAGTTTGTCACGACCACGAATCGCCCCTGAAAGTCATAAATGAATCCTGAGCCCTGAACTTGCGAATAGTAGGGGCGATAGAAAATGTCGTATTGCACGGTTACTCCTCGTATCGTGACAACCGAGTCTTTGACCTGCGCGTATAGCTGGGAAAGTGAGACGTTTTCCCCTAGTATGTAAGTGTTGTTTTGGTTTGTTATGTTCTGCGTGGATTGGAAGTTTGATATTTGGCCTTGGAGGCTTGAGACCTGATTTTGCAGGTCGCTTATTGTTCCTGAGATGGAGGTGTTGCTTACTGAATAGCCCAGCACTCCGCTGGCCACTAGGCTGACCACAACTATCGCTACTACAAGAATCGTTGGAAGACGAGTTGTTTTCGCTTTTTGGATGTTTTCCATTCTGATCCTCCTTACGTGTCTACAGCCTCTTCCTGCAAGAAGGGCATCTTGCATCATTGAGCTTCTCCTTTGGATGCGATCTCATTCGAAGAACGATAGATTATTAAACTGTTTTTCAGAATTGTACCCAATTCTATACAAAATCAGATGTACGCATCCGCTAGTTGTGTCAGAACATGCTGAGTCTGGTTCAAGAAGCGGATGATCGTTGCCATTCTCTTTGTTGTTTCCTGATAATCGTATCGGCATCCTAAGTGCGTCCATCGTTGTCATCTCCTTCGCCGGATGCCTCCTCCATTCCTCGTTGGTTCTCGTTGAGGCCCAGGCAAGCTGAGGGAGAAAGGAGAGGAGGAGAAGTGTGGTCTTCAGCTTTTCTGGGCCTTCGCGAGTCCTTTTTTGAGGACTAGGGTGTTGCTTGTTCTCAACCTCCAGCTCTGTTCAAGAAGGCGCCAGTTACTAAACCGTTTTTCAGAATCAGACCATACTCTATTCCTAATCTGACCCTAGTCTTTCACGAAATCGCACGCGAATAGCAATCGCGAGCGTAGAAGGCGTCGTGAACCATGTCGCCAACGAGAGAGATTATGACAAAACGTTTGTCGACTTGATAACATACGACATTCATGCCAGTCTGCTCATGAAAATCGGTAGGAATGTGGTTTAGCACCAATATCCTGACGAACAAAGCGAGGCGAGAGAAGAAAACGCGTAAATAATCCTAGGGTAAGCCGTCATGCTTCTGATTCACACAAGCAAAAAGCAGAAGAAAAGGGGATGGGAAACTGTGACGAAACCTGCCGCTTTCTTTGTGATCTCCGCTCCGCCTGACCGCTATCCTAGACGGTCTTGGCGGCGGACGTAACGTGGTCAGGCTTTGGGCCAGTTGTCTCTTGAACCATCCCAGTTATCCATGCGAGGTTCTCCTTTCATCCAATCGATGAAGTCGTATCTTCCCCGGAAGCATCCCTGCGTTTGCTCGGCGAAATCGCAGTCTTCGATTATGAAGGCACCTTCATAACCACAGTCTAAACATCTCCAAGTTGAAGGACGGTAAAAGACGAGAAAGTTGACATTTGTTGAGCCGCAGTCTGGACAACACTTCATTCCCATCATTTCCTCACCTCTTTTCTATTATCTTGTGTGCTTGGATTAATCGAATTATTAAGGGATTTTCAGAATTGGACCCTATTCTATTCCTAATCCAATCATATTCTGGTCAGACTGACTGTGAGGAATCGAGACACATATTTATCGCTCTAATTCAATTAGGTTTAGCGAAAACTTCCTAGTATATGCGGAGCGGTATGAATGGCTGCTAGTGCGCGTCCGTTGAGGTATTTGCTTGGGTGGCTAATTGCAGGCACGAGAGGTGGCGCGACTCGTGCCAAAATGATTGAAATTCTAAAGGACACTCCGCAAAATGCAAATCAGTTGGCGAACTTGCTTGGAATGGATTATAGGACAATAAGGCATCATATTGAAGTGCTTGAGAAAAACAGAATAATAACATCAGCAGGAGAAGGGTACGGTAAGACATATTTCTTATCTCCAGCGATGGAGGAGAATTACGTTTTGTTTGAGGAGATTATGAAGAAAATCTGGAAAAAGTAGAAAAAGGAGTAAAGCAAATGAAGCTTCGTATGAATAAGAACACTAGAACTTGGCTGATACTAGCAACTCTAATAGTGGTAGCTAGCCTGGCAGCCTTCTGGGCTGTATCTACATCTTGGTTTCCGGTTTCTCCTTTTGAACATCGTTTGCCACCTTCGAGCGATATTCCTGGAGACATAGAGTTTTTCTATATAGCGCAAACAGTGGTTTCCACGGTAAACGTGACTCTCCTAATCTTTCTATTGATCACATACATTGACATATATAGAAAAACCCGATCAGAGTTCACAGTGGGACTAGTAATATTTTCAATCGTCTTCCTTCTGAATGCTGTTGCTTCCAATCCCTTAGTGATTCGAGCTTTTGGCTATCGATCGCTTGGTCTGGGACCGTTTGCCTTTTTGCCGGAATTATTTACACTTGGGGCACTTGCTGTACTGCTATATCTCAGCGTCAAATACTAGAAGGTGGGGTTGAACTTTCGTGTCCGGAAACAATGTGCGTGCCAGTCCGAGACCGCGCATTGAGAGTCTGTCAGATTTGATATTTGGACTTGCGTTATCATTGAGCGCTTATTCGTTGCTTAGTAGACCACCAGGGCAGCTGACTGAAGTCATAAGTGACATAGTCGCTTTCACGTTCAGCTTTCTCGTACTGATTTCTGTATGGATAAGTTACACGGGCATAATGTCCGTGCTTCCAATGGAAAACAGAACGACCAGATTCCTCAACGTAGTAATGCTGTTCTCAGTGTCGCTTGAGCCTTACTTGTTCAACCTTGTGAGCCTGTTCGGGCACGCATCTGAGACAGAAGTTGTTCATTATGCTTCCATTTTATACGCTCTCAACATGGCAGCCTTAATGGCCATTCTGGCTTTCTTCACCCGTGAACTGACTCGAGAAGAAAGGCAGCTCATCGCAGTAGAACTCTTGGCACCATATAAGAAAGTCAGGAACTCCATGCTCATATCAGCTGGTCTCTTTTTGTTGACTATGTTCCCACAGTTCTGGTCTTGGAGAATTCAGGACGTGCCTCTAAGATTCTATCTATGGCTGATACCTCTTGCCATCTTTTGGATCGGAAGATCCCTTGAAGGATCACCAAAACCTGATCAAAAACACCTTTGATCGGGGCGCGTGCTCTGTGCTTGTCGGGAATGTAGCTCAATCGTTGGAGCAATGGATACTTAAATGGTGAAAATCAAGCTCAAACGGCATAGATCGCTGCTGAGGCAACTGTAGCCCGGGACGATTTGAAACACCTGTTCAAATTCTTCCAGAACACTGGCATTTGCGAGCAGAGGACGGCCTACTTGCGGTTGAAAAATAGATTCTGCTGGAGTTTTGACTATCCACCCGAGTTCGTAATGACCGAGAGGCTCATAGGCATTTAATTGTAATAGATCAATATTATTTCAATGCGTGGAGAAGTGTCATGAAAAGACCGTATGTTTGTGGAAGTTTCAGGTTCACCCGTGAGATGGAGGAGTTGGAACACAAGCTTAAAGAGGAGAACATAAGGTGTCAGGTGTCAAAGAAGCGAAACAGTCGCGGAATTCTGGGATGCCTAGAGAAAATCGATGACGCAGATATTGTCTACATTGTCGATCCCAAAGGTTACATTGGCAAGAGTGTGTCCGTTGATATAGGATACGCCTACGCAAAGAAGAAGCCGATATATGTCATGCATGAGATTGATGATCCGCCCGTGATGACCTTAATACGTGGCGTCTTGCCTCCGGATGCGCTGATTGATCTTGTTAAGGAGTGCTCAACTGCTAGAACCTGAGTTGCCACGCGTACCGAATTGCATCCCTTCTGCGGTCAAAATAAGGATCAAAACGTAGTTGTTTTGCTAGCCCGGGACAGCTTCAAACATTTTTCGGATACTATCATTTTGTGACTGAAAACTAGTTTTACTACGATCGAAATAGCTAGATTTTACTATCATTTTCGTTATTCACCCGAGAGCTCGACACTTTCTCGTGCTCATGTTATGGCGCGCGTTAGAATTCCAGACGCTTATGCTACGTGTGGATAAAAAACGGTGCCTTTGGGTTTGGGATAAAACTTTACCTCCCAAGTGTTTTCTTGAGGTACTTCACCCCAAGTGTCACTTCTCTTACCATGGCATCGACTCTTGCAAAGCCGTGTCCTTCTTTCTCTTCTACTCTGAACTCGTGCGGATGATTCATCTCTTCAAGCTTTCTCACAAACTTCTCGATTGGTTGAATTGGACAGCGAGAGTCATGTCGTCCGCAACTGATCAAGACAGGCGCTTTGATTTTCGAGATATGAGTCATTGGCGACCTATCGCGATAAAGCTCCCCTTTCTCCTTTGGGGAACCTCCGAACAGCTCGAACTCAAACTTACGCATAATTGCGTCAGATAATTCGTACATTTTTTGCCAGTCTGTAATAGGCACGGTCGCAACTCCTGCAGCAAAAACTCTTGGTTTCTTTACGAGAGCCATTAAAGTCATGTACCCGCCGTATGAGGCACCCCATATCGCAATCTTGGATTTGTTTATCCCCCTCTGTTTGGTCAACCATTCAGCGCCAGAAGCAGTGTCCTCCAGGTCTCCGCCGCCCGGATCAGACAAGTCCATGTTGCGAAACTCTGCCCCATATCCAGTCGATCCTCTGAAATTGGGAGCAAGCAAACCAAACCCGCTTTGAGAGAGTGCTTGTAGAAATGGATCCCATCTGTCGAGAATCTGCCCCCACGGCCCTCCATGAGCGTAAACCACAGCTGGATGAGGAGGTGTTCCAGACGCTGCGGGCAAGTACCAACCATGAATTTTTAACCCGTCAGACGATTTGTACCAAACAGATCTTGGTTGAGCAAGTCTGGCGGTGTTCACTTTGTATTTTCTTGGCGTCAATGGGACAACAGTATGCATTCCAGCTTTTTTCAAGTAGACACAATGAGGGGAGGAGAGAGAGGAGTTGAGAGCGATTATGACTTTCCCATCTCTGCTAACTCCGTAAGCACGGATTGTGCCCTTTGGAAACGGGAGAGCGGTCCTTTTTCCGCTAAGGTGATGCTCGTCAAGATTGGTTCTACCATGTTTGTTCACTGCGTAGTACACTCTGTCGTCCATGAGACCCCAACACGGGCCTTGCATGTCATCAGCTTCTTCTTCATCGTTAAGGCTCAACAAGAAATGCTCCGTCCCTTGGAAATCTTGGATCGCTATCTGGTTCTTCCCGTTTACGTCACTCGGAAAAGCCAGTTTTTTGTCATCATGCGACCATGAAGGACAAAACTCCTTGGAGCCATCTTTGAATTTGTAGCTGATTGTGTCTGCAGGGTCCTTTCTGTTCACAACTGTAACCTGCAGATTTCAAGGCAACTGGAGTCTTTGGTTACGTAGTCGCGAGCGACTTCTTCTCCGTTGGGATGCCATTTTGCATTCGATGTTCTTTGTGCATTCTTGGTGAGTTGCTCAGGCTTTCCACCATTCTTGGATACTAAGAACAGCTGGTGCAGCTCGTTCCCATCTTTATCCTGAAGATAGACCACACGATCTCCCGTAGGCGATAAAGATCCAATCATGACGGGGTCGTTCCCACTCGTTATCTGTTTTGGCCTAGAGCCCGGTTTTGTAGGTAGAATGTAGAGATGAGGCATGCCTGAGGCGGTTGAAGAATAGAGCATTGTTCTTCCGTCCGGAGCAAGATCGATCCCGTAGAACAAAGGAATGGTAAACAAATCAGATGCTTGGATTGACATAAACCAATTATTCCTCCATTCTCTATTCTCCATCTCAATTTAAAGCCTTTCCGTGACTGGCGGTCTAAGTGTTCTAAGCCGCAAAAAGGAAAGGGGAAATGAAGCCGCGAACGATATGTCCGTTTTCTGATACTATTCTTTGGCGCACGCTTCACTCACACTCTCCGCGTGCGTGTGCGTTGTGTGGTGGTATAGGTATAGAGGGAGTGGGGCAGAGAGAGAAATTGGGTGATTGTGGGGTAGTAGTCGGGTTGTGGTGATTGGGTTGGTTGGATAAAACTTTACCCCAACCATCAGTGAACCGAGAGTTTGAACGTCGACCTGATGAGGGTATGATGGTAGCCCGGGAGAGATTCGAACTCTCGTCAATGGCTCCAAAGGCCACTATGCTTGTCCACTACAGTCGGCGGAAGAGCACTTCTTCCTCCACCGGGCTTCTCCGGGCTACTCAGATAAACACCTTATCCTCCCAATAAGTCCCGCATAACTCTTTCGCAAACATTGCCAATTATGCCGTTTCGAATCAACTCTTATGCAAGTAATTCTTGATTAAGACCTTCCTATCTCCACGCACCTTGAGAATTATCTCCCGAGTCCTCTCAATTCTGTCTGCCGCCTCAGCCGTGGTCACTCCTCTTGAACCAAGAAACTTGGCTATGTTCTCATAGTTACCGGGGTTTTTTTCTTCCAAATTCTCCAAAGAACGCATCAACATCGTGTAGTCAATCTTGACCTTGTCAATCGAAGATTTCAGCCAAACATAATTCTCAAGAATTTCGAGCAGAACGCTATTCAAGTAATGTGAAACCTCAACCATCTTCCCAGCATCAATCAAGGAGCCCCCACGTATCACGGTGCCCTGCAGAAATGCCGGACTAAGATAGTAGTTCAGCTTTGTTTTAACCGTGAAGTGGCAAGATTCCAGAACCTCAGGATACTGCTTGGCCGTAACAGCCATTTCATTCCAAATCGCCTTGAACAGCCTCAGCTTTTCCTTGACGCTTTCCTCGTTCGCTACACTTAGCCCTGCCAAATCAAGGTACTTGTTGAAAAGATCCTTTCTGCCAAGTTTCACTGCTGAATCTTCTAGAATCTTCACCAATCGACTGGCCGAGAAGGGTTGCAACGCTATTTCGATCAAAACTTTCAAAATGTTCTCCAAAGCCACAGTCGCGAATAGGCACGAACTCTGAAAATCCTGCCTTGAAAAGGCTGATGTTGCACGGCTCAAGTAAATGTCGGATTCCACAACATGGGCCTCCGTTCGGATGTCAACCCTCTCAGGCGTGCCATAGGATTTTGTCATCAAAAGCTTCATGTTAGTCAAAAGCCAATCCCTGTCATAGAGAATCTGCATTTCGTAGAGCTTCTGATCAATTTCCGAGGGCATTGGACCCTGAACCCATTGCCGTGGAACGTGGTCCAAATCGACTAAGAAACCGCCGACTTCAACTCTTTCGACGTATTCATAGGCGAAATCTCTTCTGTCGAATACGAAAAGGTCAATGTCGCTTGACGGTGCGGCGTCTCCTCGGCTCCAGCTTCCGAAAAGCCCAACTCCGTAAACGTTTTCCTTGGCCCTCAATTCCTTGATGGTTTTCTCCAATGCTTTGCGCAGTTTCTCAGGAAGCGTTATCACTGAAGCCCACTGTTCCCTGTGAAACCTATAGCGGCAATAAGTATTCAAAATTTGTGAATGAGATATTCCTAACCAAGCCGTAAAGCTTATATATTAAGCCATCCCATGTGGTTAGCTACGCGGGACCGTACGTCCTGTTTTCTGAACCATGATGAAGAACCGCGACGGTTCTACGGAAAAAAGTTCGAGGCGAAAAATGTTGAGTAAAAAAGAAAGCGGTGTTCGCCAACGCTTAGTCGACAAATGCCCAGAATGCGGCAGTTCAAACCTTATTCATGATTATGACACTGGCGAGACAGTCTGCGGCGATTGCGGACTCGTACTTTATGAGCAGATGATGGACAAAGGACCAGAATGGCGAGCTTTCACGCAAGAAGAGAAGGCATCCAGAAGCCGCGTGGGAGTCCCAACCTCCTATTCAGTCCATGACAAAGGCTTGTCAACAGCCATAAGCCAGGTTGATAGAGACGCCTTCGGAAGAAAACTTCCACTTTCAACACGTCTTCAAATGTGGCGTCTCAGAAAATGGCAAATACGCTCAAGAGTACATTCATCAATCGACAGAAACTTGGCCCAAGCAATGGCTGAACTCGATCGACTGTCAGACAAGGTGTACATTCCCCCACCAATCAAAGAAAAAGCAGCAGTCACCTACCGCAAAGCCCTTGACAAAGGCCTAGTACGCGGCAGATCCATCGCAGCAATCGCAGCCGCAGCCCTTTACGCTGCTTGCAGAGGAAGCGGAACTCCAAGAACCCTTCGCGAAATTGCTGAGGCAAGTTTGGTTGACAAGAAAGACGTTGCCCGCTGCTACAGGCTCTTACTACGTGAACTTGATGTGCACATGCCCATCGCTGACCCGTTGACATATGTTTCAAAGATCGCTGAGAGGACAGGGATTTCAGGCAAGACTCAAGGAATTGCCATACAGATTCTGCGAGAAGCCAGAAGAAAACGAGCTGCTGCCGGAAAAGACCCGATGGGATTGGCTGCTGCAGCATTGTACATTGCCTGTCTGCAGAACAATGAGAAGAAAACCCAGAAAGACATTGCAGAAGCTGCAGGCGTCACCGAAGTCACGGTCAGAAACCGCTACAAAACATTGAAGAAACAGCTGAACTTGTCGCTTCCAGAGTAAACTTGAGGCAAACGACTAACTTTCTTCTTTTTCATGTTCCATAAAGATTGGGCCAACGTATCCGCAGCGTTTGCAGGCATATTTTTGTGGAGACATGCGATAGCCCGGATCATAGCCGGCTTGAACGGACAAATGTAACTCTGAACTGCCACATTTCGGACAATAAATCTTTGAGGGCTGTTTCCGGTTCAGGGTCTTGATTACTTCGAGCATGTCACGCAGCAGTTTCATTTCGGGCTTGCACCTTTTGCACTGCAACTATTGGAGTTCGATGTTTTCCTCTGGGTAGCCAAGCTTCACTAGAAATTGGCGGACTCTTTCACGGTGGTCTCCCTGAAGCATTATTTGACCGTTTTTCGCTGTTCCGCCGCATGCACAGAAGCCTTTGAGTTTCTGGGCAATTCCAGCCAAATTCGTGTTTTTTTCGTCGATGCCATCCACTATTGTCGTCGGTTTGCCAAATTTTCGCGTTTCAAGGCGTATGCGAATTCGCTGTTGCTCTTTTTCTATTTCACCACAAGCGCACAAGTCTTTCGGAAGCCCGCATGTTGGACAAATCTCAGCCATGATACTCACGTGTACAATCACAGTCTGGGTATATAAGATTTTCAAATCAGTGATCCACAAATCAGCTTCAGAAGACAGAGCACTTTGCCATTGAACAAAGGCTACCTCCAACCTATTTCTATGAAGCCCTAAGCTTTCCTTCCAACGCCCGAGAAAGTCTTTAATGGGCGCGTCCATTGAATATCCCCTATGAAAGTACTCGCCTTAGGCTGCGGAAACATCGGCTCGGTTGCAGTAGAAGACCTTGCAGAAAGCGTTCCTTCAGTCGAAATTGCGGTCGCTGACAAGGACGCGGCACGAGCCAAAACCGTTGCCAAAAAAATCCGCAGAAACAACGTTTCAGCCATTCAACTAGACGTCACGAACCATGACAAATTGGTCAGTGCCCTGAAGAGTTATGACTTGGCCATTGGGTTTCTGCCGGGAAAACTCGGATACGGCTTGATCGAAGCATGTATTGACGCTGAGAGGAATCTGGTTGACGTTTCCTACATGGCTGAGAATCCGCTCAAACTAAACGCCAAGGCTGTGAGGGCTAGAGTGACCATTGTGCCTGACTGTGGCTTGGCGCCTGGAATCAGCAACTTTCTCATCGGACACGCCGTTGCCAAGCTCGACAAGGTCAAAGCCGTGCACATCATGGTCGGCGGGCTTCCAGAAGAGCCAGTGGCGCCGTTAGGCTACACTATTACGTGGTCTCCTGAAAGCCTCATCGACGAGTACACAAGGAAGTCAGCAATAGTGAGAGAGGGCAGAAGAATTGAAGTAGAAGCGTTAACGGGATTGGAAGAGGTCAATTTCCCGAAGTTCGGCAAGCTTGAAGCCTTCTACACCGATGGACTCAGAACGTTGCTGAACACCGTTGAGAATGTGGAGGACATGTGGGAGAAAACGCTCAGATATCCAGGGCATGCTGAAAAGATCAAGCTACTTGAAGCCTTGGGATTCTTCACCGAAAGAAAAGTCAATGTTGAAGGCGCGAACGTTTCGCCGAGAAAGCTTACTGTGAGCCTCTTTCAAGAAAAGCTTTGGAGACCCGAGATCAAGGATATCGTGGCGTTGAAGGTCGAGGTTGCAGGAACTAAGGATGGGAAAAAGGCGGCTTACGCCTATCATTTACTGGATTTCTTCGACGAGAAACATGAGATAACCGCGATGGCGAGAACTACAGCCTATCCGATGTCGATCGTTGCTCAAATGGTGCTGAAACAGGCTGTCAGAGAAAACGGGGTTGTTCCTCCTGAAAAGCTGGGTATGGATGATGAACTTTTCAAACTGTTCTCAAATGGTTTGGCTCAGCGCGGGATTAAGGTCAGGGAAGAAGAGAAAACCGCTTAATGCGTCGCTTTCATGCTGTTTGAGCTAGATGCGATTGCAGAAAAGCACAAAGAACTGCCGTGAACTTAGCTGGTTGAGACCCAGACTAGAACATTTATGAAACTGACCTCCACGATGGCTGCCATGAAGAAAATGCCGTAGATGTAAACCAAATCCTTCATACCCATCGTTCGGCCCAAGGTCTTCTTTATTGTCAGGTATATCCCGTATCCTTCGATGATTCCAACGGGGGCGCTTACCAGCAGAATGACGGGCAATGCTTCAACGGTGATTCCGCCGTAAACGAGGTCGCTACCTCTCAGAATGCTCAGCAAGAGAATGACGACAGCAAAGACGATGGCAAAGGTTCCTGGATGTTCGAAAACGACGTCGGTGTATTTGTCTTGTTTGAGGAAGTTCAGAACTAGGTTGACGTAGAAGGTCATGCCCAACAGGATTAGGGAGACTACTAGGAGGTTGTGTATGAAAAGCATGGCAACGGCTAGGTACTGATTGCGCAACACATCGCCTAGGATGCTGAAGAAGACCGCGTTCTCAACGTAGGAGACGACCAGTAGGACGACAAAAGCTAGACCGAGAAGCACCGTGCTCATTTTTGCATTCAATTTTCCATGCATCCTAAAGAATAGAAATGAGTTGGGGGAACAGTAGTTCTGACACTCTTTCGAATAGACCAAAAATCAACGCCAAAATGACTGTCACTGCCAGAAAAACTGCGACCGCTAATATGCCGACTGTTATGGCACCAAGCCATCCGGTCGCGTAAAGCCGCTTTATCAGGATCAGCCAAGTCGCAATTGACAACAGCAAAGGGAGCCCTGTGTATGGGATAAACATGAAGAACGCGATTGACAAGGCAGTTCCCACGAGGGATATAACGAACGCGTCTGCAAGCCGAGTCTGTCTTCGACCGATAGCAATCAGTCCGACAACATACAGGACACCAGCGATGACGAGCAGATTGATGAAGAACAACGCCAGAGAGAAAATTAGTCGAAAAACCTCTGGTATAATGTCGTACCATGGTTTCTTGGTCAGCACGTTCAGAGTTGCCAAGAAGAGAAGCCTGAAGGCGAATGCAAACACCATCCAATCCACTCGCGATAAGCTATTCCCTACGAGTCATAATAAAAACTTGCCTACGTCTACTGATCAGAGAGCATGACTTTCTTTAAACGTCAAAATTGCAAACACTTAAAAGTCATTAATGAAAGGGATAATTGCCAACTGAAGGGTGTTATGGAATGCCGATTCGTCCAGCCATAGTTGCTGTTGGAAGAACAAGGTTTGGAGAGCATTACGAGAAGGAACCTGAGAAGCTGATTGAAGAAGCTTGGCTTAAGGCGTCGATGGAGGCTAACGTGGAACGCAAGGATCTGGAGGCCTGCTACCTTTCGGACTATTTTCTCCCCATCACGAACAAGCTGGGATTGGAAGAAGGATTCCTTTCAGAATTGACAGAGCTCCACGCGCCGATGGAAGTGACGCGTTCGTTCAGTTCAGCTCTGTCGAATGCATGCAACGCCGTGCAGGCTGGAAGATACAGTATGGTTCTTGTCGGCGGAATAGAAAAGATGACGGATCGTTGGGACAAAATCCGCGATGACTTGATGCTTTTGGAGGATCCATGGAGCTACTACGCGGGCTGCACGCCTGAAGCAAACCATGAACTGATGCTTCGGGCTTACATAAAGAAATACGGCATCACGGGAGAGAATCTGGAAAAACTGAACTGTGCTTTGGCTCAGATTTCAGTCAAGAACCATTTTCACGGAGCAAAAAATGAATATGCTCAGTACCAGAGGAAGATAACAGTCGAACAAGTTTTGAACGCCCGAAAAGAGGCGCACAAGCCTTTGGGACTTTATGATTTCGCCCCAGTTTCTGACGGCGCAGCGATCCTCATTCTCACCAGTGACGAAATCGCCAGAAAGTTCACAGACAAGCCTGTCTATGTTCTGGGCTCCTCTTCGGCAACTGATTATCTAACCTTTCCAGCAAGAGAAGACATGACTCACTTTCTCGTAAGCGACATTGCAATGAGGAACGCGCTGAAAATTGCAGGAAAAAACCTGTGGGACATGCAGATCGCAGAGCTCTACGACCAATCGACAGTGATGGAGATGATTTCGCTTGAGGATTTGGGGTTCTGCAAACATGGCACGGCATGGAGGAGCATATATGAAAGCTGTCAAAACTACAAGGGTTACTATGAAATTGATGGGAAGAAGCTTTTCGTGAACATGAGCGGCGGATTGAAGGCAGACGGTAACCCGCTGGGAGCCAGGGGTGGCGCTCAGATCTTTGAGATCGTCAAACAACTGAAAGGCGAAGCGTGCGAACGGCAAGTCAAGAGTGACCAAGAACTCACGTGCGGGTGTGTACTTGAGCTTGAAGGCTTCGGGACGAAAGGATACGTCTACGTTTTAGGGAGGGATTAGAATGAGTAGCGAACCGATAGAAAGAAGAGTCTCCTACCTTGGAGACAGATTAAGAGGTAACCGCTGCTTGATTTGCGGTAAAGAATATTTTGAAATCAGAGACTACTGTGGAAATTGTGGAAGGAAAAGTTTTGGAAAAATGGTGGCTGCTGACCTTTTCTACGAGAAAGGCAAACTTGAAGTTTGCACACTCATCAATGAGCCTACAAACAAATTCACCAAACTTGGGAGCTACGTCTACGGTACAATTTCTTTCCATGACGGAAAGATACGAGTTCCAGGAAGACTCACCGACCGGACGGCTTTCTGCAATGAGGGCGTTGAATTCTCAGAGCTTGAAGATAGGGATGTGATCCCAAGATTTCGCAGACGATATTCTGTGGAAAAAAGCGACGTGATTCCAACGATTTCCTTGGCGTTTACACTTGCTGATGAGTATTATCCGCATCAGGAATACAAGATCACGAAGCCCAAGAAGGAGTATGATCTGCCAGGCATTGTGGGCTACGGTGTATACACGTCAAGGTTTAGGATAAAAGAAGGAAACCTTGAACGTTCAGTCCCTTTCATTGACGAAGATTCCATAACGGCCGCCGTTGAGGCTGGAAAGCTTGCCTTAATCCATTCTGGAGTCGACAGTGCATTGATCGGCAAGATTTACGTGGGTTCAGAGTCTAACCCTTACGCCGTCAAGCCAATAGCCTCTAAGGTTGCGCAGGTTCTGAAGCTCGGTGAAGAAGAGGAGGATGTGCAAGGAGTTGATGCGGTGGACACTGAATTCGCATGCAAAGCCGCCACAAGCATGTTCAAGGACGCTGCTTCACTGGTCAATTATCCAAAATCAAACATAGAGTACGCCATGGTCATAGGCGCTGACAATTCACAAGCAGCTCCAAGAGACTGCCCTGGCGGTGAATTGGACTTGTTTGTAGGTTATGGCGCAGCAGCCTTTCTGTTTGGAAAAAGCGACGTGATTGCCGAGATCGAAGGATGGTATTCGTGCACTTCAGACACTCCTGACTTTTGGCGGAGAGACGGGGAGCCGCATCCGATGCACGGTGGAAGATACACGGGAGACCCAGCCTATTTCAAGCACGTTAGAAAGTCAGCTAAGAAGCTGATGGAGCGGCTCAAGCTGCAGGTTGGTGACGTGAACTATTTTGTTGCTCATCAGCCGAACGTTCAGTTTCCGGTGCGAATTGCCAAGGAACTCGGATTCAAAGAAGAACAATACGTGCCCATGCTTCAAGTGGCCAAGTTCGGCAACACTTATTCAGGTGCCTCGCCAGTCGGCTTAGCAGCTGTCTTAGACATTGCCAAGCCGAATGACCGCATTCTAGTTGCCAGTTACGGCTCAGGCGCTGGAAGTGATGCTTACTCTCTTGTCACGACAAGTCAGATATTGGATAGAAGACAAAACCAGAAATTCACAGTTAGATATCAAGCAGAGAATCCTTTTCTGCAATATGTTGACTATACGACTTACAGGC
>Ga0315268_10000290_pt1 | contig 57772 bp, 46 predicted proteins | sample C1_top_MG_FD_204535 | JGI IMG/M metagenome (GOLD analysis project Ga0315268, IMG submission 204535) | Sediment microbial communities from Yellowstone Lake, YNP, Wyoming, USA - C1_top | ecosystem: Environmental > Aquatic > Freshwater > Lake > Sediment | place: USA: Wyoming | collected 2017-08-01 | reverse complement strand
AAGGCCAACGCTCGAGGGTTTCGCAACTTCAACAACTATCGGGCAAGAATTCTGTTTCATTGTGGCAAGTTGGAAATGAGTTTAGGCTGATAGAAAATCACAGTGAATATGACGATGAACCATAATTGTTATTATTTTTTTAGCGATTTTCATGACTAACTCCTAATTTTAGTCATACTTATCTCACTATTGTCCATGCACTGTCTGTTCGCCAGCGCATACAACTATGCGTGCTGGCGCACATAGGTTGATAATTTGGAATTGCCCGAAGGAGAAGGATCGGAGATTGACTTCAATTGTCAGATAAACTGGCGCCGAGCGAATTGCGCATAACGCCGGCATTGCTGCCTGCTTTGAAGTTCGACTTGTATCCGTGGGATAAACACCTTGCAAAGGCGCTCAGCGACTTCGAGCGTTCGCCCGGAAACCAGCCGTCAGTTGCACGGTGGCTTTGGATAATCGGTGCAATGGTCCGATTAAGATCGGAATCATTTCACTGTAAATCACGGCGAATAGCCAGAGAAACATCCATTCGGTCATACCCGTAAATGACGATGTTGGAATCGCTCTTCGTGTAACTTAACTGCGGGCGTAGCGTCCAGCCTTTGTCCAGATGCCAGTTCACGCCAATCGACATGTCATACTGACGATCATTGCGTTTGCGCAGGAACGTTGCGTTAGTCTTGTCATAGGTACCCGATTGCCATCCCAGATTGCCGAACAATTCCGTGATCTGGTTCAGCGAGGTTTGGATGCCCGCACGCAATCCCAGTGTGCGCTTGTTGCCATCGGCACGTCCGCCACCGGGGTTGGCCGGGGTTACCGGGCCCACCTCATTTTCACTTGCCAAAAACAGGCTGCTAAGCAATGCGGTATTCCAATCCGGCATGACGTGCAGCCAGCCGGAACCAAGCGTGAGCTGATTGAAATCATTCGAGGACAATGCTGCATCGGCAAATCGATTGCGCCCGGACTGCACAATCATGCTCAGTTGATTTGTGAGGCTGAGTATATGCCTCCAGTCCACGCTGAGGCCCGAGAAATTGCGGTAACGCGCGTTGGATAATTCATATTGCCCCGCCATGCCGCCAATATGGAATATATTGGTACCCTTGGAAAATATCACACCGCCGTGACCGTCAAGGTTCTGCGTGTTGTAGGATTTTAGGGTGCGATAATTGTTGATGCGCACATCGGCTCCGGCATACAACCCCCAACTGGTATTCAGGTAATGGATGATTTCACCACCGGTGGCGGCAGTGTAGTATTGATCGGCGGCTTTTTGATCTGCCGGGCTGAGTGTGAATACTGCATCATTGAAATAAGGGACGCTGAACTGTGACTGGCTTATGGAGCTGTTGACGTTGCTGTCATGCCCCACACCACCTTCCACATATGCGGTGAATCTGGTTTGCTTGGCTTCTTCTTGTACAACGATCGCATCCAGATATTCCTGGATGATGATGCGTATCGCTGTGGGGGGATTTTGTTTTATCAGGGTATCAAACTCGGTCTTGGCGCGCGACAAGTCGCCTAGTTGATAATAAGCACGCGCCATATCCACGCGCGCGCCGGCAAAACTCGGATCCACCGCCAACACCCTCTCGAAGGCGAGCGTTGCTTTGGCCGGCTTGCCACTATCCAATGCGGCAATTCCGATCAGGTAATCAAATCGCACTTCACCGGCGTGATCGAATTCCAATGGCTCCAGCAAGGCATAAGCTTCCGCAGGCTTGCCGTCTTTCATCAACGCTTCGGCATCGCGTAACGGTTTCTCGCGTGCCCCGTCTTCATTGAGCTTTCGGTCTTGCGGCGCTCTGTGCGAAGCGACACTCTGCTTAGCCTCTTGCGCATATGCCCCGTTTGCCACCAACATCAAGCCGACGAACACCAAGCATGCAGATTTTGCAAATTTAATGTCAAGTGACATTTTGTGGTGGTGGCATGCCTGCGCCAATACGAACCTGTTCAGCTGCGAACTAGTGTTTGTCATTTTGTTCCATTGTTGAAGATGGAAATTGAATAGTGATAAGACCCAAGCGTGAGCATTCTCGCGCGTGTACTGGCCACAATGCAGCAACGAACACATTTTCTCTGTACGCTAGAACACGTTCACGGAAGAAGGAAAATTTCGATCATCACGTCCGGTTGTGAAAAGCGAAGCACTTTCGGGAGAGGTTGCATGGATGAAAGCGGCCATATACTGGGTAGTTACGCTTAACAACCGGTCGCGGGGCAGGCTTTTCCTCAAGCAGGAAGGTGAAACACAGTTATAAAGCGCCGTGTGGCGGATGGTAGGCGGGGTGTGGCATAATTGAGCGCTCTAAATAAACTGTTTAAACAAGATGCGCGCGCAAACTCTTTACGACAAACTCTGGAATGCTCACGTGGTGCGGCAGGAAGCCGACGGCACCGCGTTGATCTATATCGACCGCCATCTGGTGCATGAAGTGACCAGCCCGCAGGCCTTCGAGGGGCTAAAGCTGGCCGGACGCAAAGTGTGGCGCACAGCATCGATTCTGGCGGTTGCCGACCATAACGTGCCGACCACCGCGCGCGCGCAGGGAATCGCCGATCCGCTCTCGCGTTTGCAGGTGGAGACACTGGACAGCAATTGCGCAGAGTTCGGCGTCAACGAATTCAAGATGTCCGATGTACGCCAGGGCATCGTGCATGTGATCGGGCCGGAGCAGGGCGCGACCCTGCCGGGCATGACGGTGGTGTGCGGCGATTCGCACACCAGCACGCACGGCGCGTTCGCCGCGCTGGCGTTCGGCATCGGCACGTCCGAAGTCGAGCACGTGATGGCGACGCAGTGTCTGCTGATGAAAAAAACCAAAGCCATGCAGGTGCTGGTGGAGGGCGCGTTGGGCAGGGGCGTCACCGCCAAGGACATCGCGCTGGCGGTGATCGGCAAGATCGGCACGGCGGGCGGCACCGGCCATGCGATCGAATTCGCCGGCAGCACGATACGCGGCCTTTCGATGGAGGGACGCATGACTTTGTGCAACATGGCGATCGAAGCCGGCGCGCGCGCGGGCATGATCGCGGCGGACTACACCACCATCAACTATCTCAAGGGCCGTCCGTTCGCACCCCAGGGCGAAATGTGGGACAAGGCAGTGGCCTACTGGCACACTTTGTACAGCGACGAGGGCGCGCAGTTCGATCGGGTGGTCAAGCTGGACGCCGCGCAGATCAAGCCGCAAGTGACCTGGGGCACGTCGCCGGAAATGGTGGTGGCAGTGGACGGGCGGGTGCCCGATCCTGCGGCCATGAGCGATGCGGTCAAGCGTGATGCCGCCGATCGCGCGCTGAAGTATATGGGCTTGGTCGCGAACACGCCGATCGCGGAAATCAATATCGACAAGGTGTTCATCGGCTCCTGCACCAATTCGCGCATCGAGGATTTGCGCGCCGCTGCGGTGATCGCGCGCGGCAAACACGTCGCGGCGAACGTCAAGCTGGCGATGGTGGTGCCCGGTTCCGGCCTGGTCAAGTTGCAGGCTGAGCAGGAAGGTCTGGACAAGATATTCATCGCGGCGGGTTTTGAATGGCGCGAGCCGGGCTGTTCGATGTGCCTGGCGATGAATGACGACAAGCTCGCGCCTGGAGAGCGCTGCGCCTCGACTTCCAACCGTAATTTCGAGGGGCGGCAGGGACAGGGCGGGCGCACCCATCTGGTCAGTCCGGAAATGGCTGCGGCTGCCGCAATCGCCGGACATTTTATCGACGTAAGTGTGGTTAATTAAAAGGAGTTAATGATGAAAATAGTTGTATTGTTCTTGGCAGCATGGATGTTGGCGGGTTGCAATACCATGCAGGGTTTGGGTAAGGATATTCAAAAAGGCGGCGAGAAATTGGAGAAGGCGGCTGACAAGTAATGCAGAAATTCACCTTGCTGAACGGGCTGGTCGCGCCGCTGGATCGTGCCAATGTGGATACCGATGCGATCATCCCGAAACAGTTTTTAAAGTCGATCAAGCGTTCCGGTTTCGGCCCGAATCTGTTCGATGAATGGCGCTATCTCGACCACGGCGAGCCGGGCAGGGATAATTCCGTGCGTCCGCTCAATCCCGATTTCGTGCTGAATCAGCCGCGCTACAAAGGTGCGCAGATTCTGCTGGCGCGGGAAAACTTCGGCTGCGGCTCGTCGCGCGAACACGCGCCCTGGGCGTTGGAAGACTACGGTTTCCGCGCCATCATTGCGACCGGTTTTGCCGACATCTTTTTCAACAACTGTTTCAAGAACGGCCTGTTGCCGATCCGCCTGCCTGCCGGGCAGGTGGATGAGTTGTTCAGGGCGGTGGCGGAGAATGCGGGCTACAGGCTGGTGATCGACCTGGAACAGCAAACCATCAGCGCGCCGGATGGAAAAGTGTACAAGTTCGAAGTCGAGACATTTCGCAAACATTGCCTGTTGAACGGATTGGACGACATCGGTTTGACTTTGCAGCATGTGGATGAGATCAAGAGTTACGAGGCGAAACACCGCGCGGCACAGCCGTGGTTGTATGCCTGAATCCCCCGCTACGCCGCTCCCTTTTCCAAAGGGGGCTATGGGGGGATTTGATTTTTGAGTTTATGAAGAATGGAAATGTAAATGAAAATCGCAGTCTTGCCGGGTGACGGGATCGGCCCGGAAATCGTGGCGCAGGCCGCCAGGGTGCTGGAAGCATTGCGCAGCGACGGATTGAAGATCGAGCTGGAGTATGCCCATATCGGCGGCGCGGGCTACGATGCGGCGGGCGATCCGCTGCCGGACGCGACGCTGAAATTGGCGCAGGCGTCGGATGCGGTGCTGCTCGGTGCGGTGGGCGGTTATCAGTACGACACGCTGGCCCGCCCGCTGCGTCCCGAGCAAGGTCTGTTGCGCATCCGCAAAGGACTGGGTCTGTTTGCCAACCTGCGCCCGGCGCTGGTGTATCCCGAGCTGGTCAATGCATCCAGCCTGAAGCCGGAACTGGTGTCGGGACTGGACATCATGATTTTGCGCGAGCTCACCGGGGACATCTATTTCGGCCAGCCGCGCGGCATCCGCCAGCTTCCCAACGGCGAGCGTCAGGGCTTCGACACCATGCTCTACAGCGAGTCGGAGATCCGCCGCGTGGCGCACGTCGGTTTCCGGATCGCGATGAAGCGCGCTGGCAAGAATGGCCGGGGGAAAATGTGCTCGGTGGACAAGGCCAATGTGCTGGACACCAGCATGTTCTGGCGCGAGATCGTGAGCGAAGTGGCAAAGGAATACCCGGCGGTGGAACTGTCGCACATGTATGTGGACAACGCCGCAATGCAACTGGTGCGCGCACCCAAACAGTTCGACGTGATTCTGACCGGCAATATCTTCGGCGATATTTTGTCGGATGAGGCGTCGATGCTGACCGGCTCGATCGGCATGTTGCCGTCGGCTTCGCTGGACGCGGACAACAAGGGCTTGTACGAGCCGTGCCACGGTTCGGCTCCGGACATCGCGGGAAAGGACATCGCCAATCCGCTGGCGACAATTCTGTCGGTGGCGATGATGATGCGTTACACTTTTGCGCGTGAGGACATCGCGCAGCGCATCGAGACGGCGGTCCGCAAAACGCTGCAACAGGGATTGCGCACCGCGGATATCGCCGAAGCGGGCAAACAGAAGATTGGCACGGCGGCGATGGGCGATGCGGTTGTTAAGAGCTTGTAGCCTGTAGCCTGTAGCCTGTAGCTTGTAGCTTGTAGCTTGTAGCTTGTAGCTTGTAGCTTGTAGCAGAAACGGTTTGGCTACACGCTACCAGCTACGAGCTACCAGCTTAATTTTTTTGAGAGAGAAGAAGCATGAGCAAGAAATACGATGTATGCATATTGGGCGCGACCGGAGCGGTGGGTGAGGCGATGCTGTCGATCCTGGAGCAGCGCAAGTTCCCGGTGCGCAATCTTTATCCGTTGGCATCCAGCCGTTCGGCAGGTTCCACGGTGAGCTTCAAAGGAGAAGAACTTACCGTTATCGACGTGGATGATTTCGATTTTGCCAAGGCGCAGATCGGTTTGTTTTCGGCAGGCGGCAGCGTATCGGAAAAATACGCGCCGATCGCCGCTGCTGCAGGTTGCGTGGTGATCGACAACACCGCGCACTTCCGCTACGACCGCGATATTCCGCTGGTCGTGCCGGAAGTGAATCCGCACGCGATTGCGCAATACAAAAACTGCGGCATCATCGCCAACCCGAACTGCTCCACGATCCAGATGCTGGTGGCATTGAAGCCCATCCATGACGCGGTGGGCATTGCGCGCATCAATGTGGCGACTTACCAGGCGGTGTCCGGCACCGGCAAGGAGGCGATCGACGAACTGGCCGCGCAAACCCGCGCGCTGTTCAATCATAAAGATGTCGAAGTTGAGGTGTATCCGAAGCGCATCGCCTTTAACGTGCTGCCGCAGATCGATGTGTTCATGGAGAATGGTTACACCAAAGAAGAAATGAAAATGGTCTGGGAAACCCGGAAGATCATGGAAGACGACTCCATCATGGTCAATCCGACTGCGGTGCGGGTGCCGGTGTTCTATGGGCATTCCGAAGCGGTGCATATCGAAACCCGCAAGAAGATCACCGCGGCGGCGGCACGCGCTTTGCTGGAAAAGGCTCCGGGCGTGATCGTGCTGGACAAGCGCGAGCCGGGTGGATACCCGACACCGGTCGATGCGGCGGGAAACGACGCGACCTATGTCGGACGCATCCGCGAAGATATCTCTCACCCATTGGGCCTGAATCTGTGGGTGGTGAGCGATAATGTGCGCAAGGGCGCCGCGTTGAATAGCGTGCAGATCGCTGAAATTTTAATTGCGAAATACTTCAGTTGAGACATAATGCGAAAGATATTATTAGCTTGTGCTGATAACTCTATGATGTTATTTTATATTCTCAAATGAATAAAGTGAGGGTGGTCGAGTGCGAAAATCACTGATAAAACAACTAGCCATTTCACTAGGTCGGCAAATGGCTTTGCATAGCCATTCGGCTAAGTCACTTGAAGACGGTGAGATAAGTCGCTGGTTAGCTTTGCATAGCCAATCGACTAAGCCAGCAAAAACGCTGGCAAGTCGCTGGTTAGCGCCGACCAAGTGGCTGGTTATGCTAAAACTGCTCGGTGTTGTTGCTGCTTTGATGTTGTCTACAACTGTTTCCGCCGTGGGTATGGGCGGAATAAATGTGGCTTCTGCTTTGGGGCAACCGCTTAAGGCCGACATAGAATTAGCGGCAATCAGCAAGGCTGAGAAAGACAGTCTGGTTGCCCGTCTTGCCTCACCCGAATCCTATAAGAGCGCCGGGCTGGAATATCCTTATGGCAACAAGTTCAAATTTGAGATTCAGAGTCGCGCGGATGGCCAACCTTACATCAAGGTGAGCAGCGCGCAAGCAGTCAACGACCCTTTTGTAAGCCTGCTGGTTGAGATAACCTGGTCTGCCGGCAAACTGTCCCGTGAATATACTTTCCTGTTGGATCCTCCCGGTTATGTGCCGGAGCAACCTGCTCCAGTTGTAGTGCAGGCCGTCGCACCCGTAGTACAGGCCGCCGCACCCGAAGTGAAGGCCGCCGCACCCGCAATAGCCGCGTCGGCCGTGCCAGCCGTGCCGGCAGAAACCGTGACTACGCCTGCGGAGCAAGCCGCACCGGTAGTCGCAGTCACTCCCTCGGAACAAGGCGCACCGGCGGAAACTGCTGCCAAGCCTGTGGAACAAGTTGTACCTGTGGAAACAGAAGCCAAGCCTGCTGAACAAGCCGCTTCGGCAGTTGCAGCCGTGCCGGCGAATAAGGAGTTGGTTGAAGTTCAGCGCGGCGACACGATGTACAAAATCGCAAAACAATACAAACTGGCCGATATGAGTCTGGAACGTATGCTGGTCGCGATATATCGCATCAATGCCGACCAGTTTGACGGCCGGAACATGAACCGCATCAGGTCCGGCAAAATTCTGCATTTGCCCAGCCAGCAGGAATTGATGAGCGTGTCACAGCCTGATGCGGTAAAGGAGATTCATGCCCAGGCAGCCGATTGGAATGCTTACCGGCAAAAACTGGCCAGTGCAGCCACCGTCAGCAATCAGTCGCAAACCGCGCAGCAGGTTGCTACCGGCAAGATCAGCAGTTCGATAGCCGATATGGCACCGGTGGCTAAAGAGTCCGCCAAGGAGGTGCTGAAACTATCCAAAGGCGAAGCTCCCGGAGACCAGGCCGGGACAGGCGCCGGTGGCAAGTCCATGTCCGGGCAGGACAAGAAAAATGCTGCGCAGGAAGACGCGATTGCCAGGAACAAGGCCTTGAAGGAAGGACAGGAGCGCACCGCACTGCTCGAAAAAAATCTCCAGGATATGCAACGCCTCGCCCAGTTGAAAGCCGAGTCTGCTGCGCTGGCACAACCCCCGGGCACTTCAGCAGCTAAAGCCGCTGTCAGCGAAGTGGCCGCAGCGAGCGCGGTCAAGCCGGCAGAGGTTGCCCAGCCCAAGCCAATACAACCCAAGCCAATACAGCCCAAGCCAATACAGCCCAAGCCAATACAGCCCAAGCCGGAACCATCCCTGCTGGAGCAGGTTCTGGACGAGCCGCTTTACCTGGCTGGCGGTGCGGCTGCCTTGCTGGTTCTGGGTGGTCTTGGTTTCATGTTGTACCGGAGAAAAATAAATTCTTCGGATGATGGTGCTGGTCAACCATCAGAGGATGCCGGTGAAATAGCGGGCCGCATGGCCGCGCCGGTTTTGCCTTCTCCCGAGACTGGCGATTTCACCGTTGCGGCTGCTGCCCAGGCTGAGGCGGCTCCCCAATCGGACAGCGTCGATGCTATCAGTGAGGCCGATCTGTTCCTTAACTTTGGCCGTGATGTCCAGGCTGAAGAAATACTCAAAGAGGCGCTGCAAAACACCCCTGACAATCATCAGATTCATCTCAAGCTGTTGGGGATTTATGCCAGCCGCAAGGATACCAGCTCCTTCTCGACGATTGCGCGCCAGTTGCAGGATTCCGGCGATGAAGATGCATGGCAACAAGCCGTTGCCATGGGCCGCGAGTTGGAACCGAACAACCCGATGTATGGCGGTGCCGGAACCATAGAGGATGCGGGTAGCGCGACCATGCAAGTGGCGGCTCTCAATGCAACGCCGGAACCGGAAAATGTTCCGAAGGAACAAGCATCGGCACTCGATTTTGATTTTGATGTGGGTGCGTCAACAGCCAGACTGGCTCCTTCGCCGGAACAGGACTTTTTGAGCGGTGCAGAAAAGACTTCGCTGATGTCTGCTGATGGCAGGCTTATCGCGCAAGGCGCGAAAATGGATTTTGACGTTACCTCTACCCAGGCTTCGGCGCCTGGGGCTGCCGGGCAAGGGGGTGCGATGGATTTTGATGTGACCTCTACCCATCCTTCGATGACTGCGGCTGGCGGGCCAACAGAATCAGCTGCGCCGATTTCGGATGATTTGGTTTTCGACATAACGGGCAGCCATTCATTCACCCCGGCAGCGGCACGGCCTGAAACAAGCAAGCCCGCAGAAGGTGACAGCGGCGGAATGGCGTTCACGCTGGATTTCCCGGTGGAAAACATAACAGAGAAATCTGCGCCCGCGGCACCTCCTGCCGCAGTCGGTTTGGCGGGCATCAGTTTGAACTTTGATGACGCTGCGGCACCGGGCGGATTAACAGCGGAAGGCAAAGACGATCACTGGCAGGAAGTAGCGACGAAACTCGATTTGGCCAAGGCCTATCACGAAATGGGCGATGCCAGCGGTGCGCGCGAAATCCTTGAGGAAGTCCTGCGCGAAGGTGATGCCGAGCAACGCGAAGCCGCGCAACAACTTTCCGAACAACTCGGCTAATTGTAGCTGGTAGCTGGTAGCCAGTAGCTTGTAGCTTGTAGCTTGTAGCTTGTAGCTTGTAGCTTGTAGCAGAAACGGTTTGGCTACACGCTACCAGCTACGAGCTTTGTTTTGTTACGGCAGCTCAGGATTGGGCTGCCGTTTTCTTTTTGAATGAGGTTCCGGAGTGAAATTTCATCCTGCCGCTCAGATACTGACCTGGTGTTTTTTGGTTGCGATTATGCAATTCCTGACACTTGAAATCTTGTTGGTTGCGGCTGGTTTTGTTTTGCTGTTTGCGTTGTTGCTGTCAGCTCACAAGCTCTTGCAATTGTTGCGCCGCACCCGCTGGATCATGCTGTCGTTGTTGATTATCTACGCTTACAGCACACCCGGACAGCCGCTGCTGGACGCGCTCGGCATGTTCGGTCCAAGCCGTGAAGGGCTGGGCGATGGCGTGCTGCAGCTCACCCGTTTGCTGGCCGCATTAGCCGGATTGGCGATATTGCTGGATCGGCTGCATCGCCAGCAGTTGATCGCCGGTCTGTACACTTTGCTCGCTCCATTGCAGTTGATAGGCGTGTCGCGCGAACGGGTCGCGGTGCGCCTGGCATTGACGCTGCATTATGCCGAGGTCGCGATGTTGCGCGAGACGCACACCTGGCAAGACAATTTGCGCAGTTTGTTTGAGCCGCATGACGAGACCGGCAAGCAAATGGAATTGACGCTGTATCGTTTTGGCATCAACGACGGGCTGCTGGTGGGCTTTGCGTTGCTGCTGTTATACGAGACGCTGCGATGAGGATCGCGCCATGAGGATAGCACTGGGTGTGGAGTACGATGGCTCTCCGTTTTGCGGATGGCAGAGTCAGGCGGACGGGCAGACTGTGCAGGACACGCTGCAACTCGCCTTGAGCCGGATTGCAGGCGACCAAATTGCAAGTGAACAGACTGCCGCCGGGCGCATTTCAGTCGTCGCGGCGGGACGCACCGACACCGGCGTACACGCGTTCGAACAGGTGGTCCATTTTGACACCCGGGCCGAACGACCGCTGAACGCCTGGGTGCGCGGCGTGAATGCCCTGTTGCCGGACAGCATCGCGGTGCGCTGGGCGCATCCGGTTCCGGATGAATTTCATGCGCGCTTTTCCGCGCATGGCCGCAGCTACCGCTATCTGTTGATCAATCGGGACGTGCGGCCTGCCATCCATGCAGGCAAGGTGGGCTGGTTTCATGCGCCGCTGGATGTGGCGGCGATGCAGGCTGCCGCGCGATTGCTGATCGGCGAGCACGATTTCAGCGCTTTTCGTGCTGCGCAATGCCAGGCGAAATCACCAGTCAAACATTTGCACCGGCTCGATATTCGCAGAGAGGGCGAGATGCTGATCTTCGATTTGAGCGCCGATGCATTTTTGCATCACATGGTGCGCAACATCGTCGGTTGTCTGGTGTATGTCGGTAAAGGCAAGCACCCGCCGAGCTGGATGACAGAAGTTCTGGATAGCCGCGAGCGTACCTTTGCCGCGCCGACCTTCGCGCCTGATGGCTTATACTTGCGACGTATTCAATATGAAGCGAAGTGGGGATTACCGCAATCGGAGGACAGAGGATTGTTTTGGAGTGCGCAGACACGTCTGCGCTTTGAAAGCGGCGACATGTCGCCGCACTCCATACACCCCAAAGGATAAATATGGTTACCCGAATAAAAATTTGCGGCATCACGCGCGTGGAAGATGCGCTGGCCGCCGCGCACAGCGGTGCGGATGCCGTCGGCCTGGTGTTCCATGAACGCAGCCCGCGCCATGTCAGTATCGCTCAAGCCAGACAACTGGCAGACGTATTGCCGTCGTTCGTGTCGATAGTCGGTTTGTTCGTCAACGCCGATGCGGCCTTCGTGCGTGAGGCGCTGGCCAATGTGCCGCTGGATATGCTGCAATTCCACGGCGACGAACCGCCTGAATATTGCGCGCAATTTCCCCGGCCTTATTTGAAGGCGATCCGCGTAAAAGCCGGGGTGGATTTGCTACAATGCGCGTCCGATTTTCGCAGCGCCAAAGGATTGCTGCTGGATGCCCATGTGGAAGGCATCCCGGGCGGCACCGGTACCGCATTCGATTGGACATTGATCCCAAAGCAGTTGCCGCTGCCGGTGGTTTTGTCCGGCGGCCTGGATGCGGAAAATGTCGCGGCAGCGATCAAACAAGTATGTCCTTATGCGGTGGATGTTTCCAGTGGTGTGGAGGCGGGCAAAGGAATCAAGGACGCGGCGAAGATCGCCGCGTTCATTAACGAGGTTAAGCGCATTGACTTACAATTATCCCGATAGCACCGGCCACTTCGGCCCCTACGGCGGCATCTATGTCGCGGAAACCCTGATGGGCGCGCTGGACGAGCTGAACCGGGCTTACGAGAAATATCGCCACGATCCTGAATTCATCGCCGAACTGAATTACGATCTCAAGCATTACGTGGGTCGCCCCAGCCCGATCTATCACGCCAAACGCTGGTCGCAACAACTTGGCGGCGCGCAGATCTATCTGAAGCGCGAAGACCTCAACCATACCGGCGCGCACAAGGTGAACAACACCGTGGGCCAGGCGCTGCTGGCCAAACGCATGGGCAAGAGGCGCGTGATCGCCGAGACCGGCGCGGGCCAGCACGGCGTGGCGACCGCCACCGTCGCGGCGCGTTACGGCATGGAATGCGTCGTGTACATGGGCGCGGCAGACATGCAGCGCCAGTCGCCCAACGTGTTCCGGATGAAGCTGCTGGGCGCGACCGTGGTGCCGGTGGAGAGCGGTTCCAGGACGCTCAAGGACGCACTCAACGAAGCGATGCGCGACTGGGTGACCAACATCGAGAACACCTTCTACATCATCGGCACCGTGGCGGGCCCGCATCCGTATCCGATGATGGTGCGCGATTTCAATGCGGTCGTCGGCAAGGAAGCCGTGGTGCAGATGCCGGAGCTGGCCGGTCGCCAGCCGGATGCGGTGATCGCCTGCGTCGGCGGCGGTTCCAACGCGATGGGCGTGTTCTATTCCTACATCGACATGCCCGGCGTGAAGCTGATCGGCGTGGAAGCCGGCGGGCACGGCATCCACAGCGGGCAACATGCCGCGCCGCTGACCACCAACAGCCCGGTCGGCGTGCTGCACGGCAACAAGACCTATCTGATGCAGGATGAGAACGGCCAGATCATCGAGACGCATTCCATTTCGGCCGGGCTGGATTATCCCGGCGTCGGTCCCGAGCACGCCTGGCTGAAAGACAGCGGGCGGGCGGAATATGTCGCGATCGACGACGACGAGGCGCTGCGCGCGTTCCACGACCTGTGCCATTTCGAAGGCATCATCCCCGCGCTGGAATCCAGCCACGCGCTGGCGTACGCCGCCAAGATCGCACCGGGCATGGGCAAAGACAAAGTGCTGCTGGTCAACCTGTCCGGGCGCGGCGACAAGGACATGGCGACCGTGGCGCGCGCGTCGGGAATTACATTCTGAAATGAGTAAGCATGACAAGTTGCTGTTCCAGATATTGCGCGGCTTGGCGGATGCCAATATTGAGTTCGATGACTTGTGTCATCTGCTTCACCATCTTGGTTTTGAAATGCGCGGGGTGGTCATCACACCTTTCGGAAGGTTGGCGTGATGGAGAAAATTAATCTTCAACGCGAGGGTTCCAGGGCGAAGTCTTATCAAGTTCGACAAGTACGCAACCTTGTTCTTAAATACGGTTTGGCGAAGGAGAAATAAATGGAGCGTTACGAGATTATTCTTTATTGGAGCACCGAGGATCAGGTGTTCATTGCTGAGGTTCCAGAGCTGCCAGGCTGCATGGCGCATGGCGAAACCCAAGAGGCGGCGCTTGCCAACGTAAAGGATGCCATGCGACTGTGGCTGGATACGGCACAGGAATTTGGCGATCCGATTCCAGAGCCGCGCGGCCGGTTGATGTATGCGTAAAGCAATAACACCGTTGCATGTTAACCCGGCATTAAATTATTAGGTCCGTCATGTCGCGCATCCAAACCACTTTCGACAAGCTCAGACAGCACAAGCGCAAGGCGCTCATTCCGTTTTTTACGGCGGGTGACCCCAACCCGAAACTCACTGTGCCGCTGCTGCATGCGCTGGTGGAAGCAGGTGCCGACGTGATCGAACTGGGCGTGCCGTTCTCCGATCCGATGGCGGACGGCCCGACGATACAGCGCGCTTCCGAACGCGCGCTCAAATATCATGTCAGTCTGCATCAGGTGCTGGATATGGTTGCCGAATTTCGCCGCAGCAATACCGGCACACCCATCGTGCTGATGGGCTATGGCAATCCGATCGAGGCAATGGGCTGGGAAACTTTTGCGAAGCGCTGCGCCGAAGCCGGCGTGGACGGCGTGCTGACGGTGGATTTCCCTCCGGAAGAGAGCCACGAGGCATTTGCGCATCTGGACAAGCATGGCATCGATCCGATCTTCCTGCTCGCGCCGACCAGCACCGGTGCCCGTGTGGAGCGTGTTGCCAAGCAGGCGCGCGGCTATGTGTATTATGTGTCGTTGAAAGGCGTTACCGGCGCGGGGCATCTGGACTTGTCCGCCATCGCAGACAAGATTCCGCAACTGCGCAAGCACATCAAACTGCCGATCGGGGTGGGTTTCGGCATACGGGATGCGGCGACTGCGCTGGCAGTGGCGAAGTTGTGCGACGGCGTGGTGGTGGGCAGCCGCATCGTGCAGGAGATCGAAAATTCGACCGAACAGAATGTCGTCGCCAACGTGAGCAAGCTGGTCAAGGAATTAAGGCAGGCTGTCGATAAGGCATAAAGGAGAAAAATCATGAGCTGGTTCCAAAAATTATTGCCGCCCAGAATCAAGCGCCGCGAAGGCGATATCAAGAAAAATGTGCCGGAAGGGCTGTGGACCAAGTGCCCGTCCTGCCAGGCGGTGCTGTATCACTCCGACCTGGAAAAAAATCAAAGCGTTTGCCCCAAGTGCAATCATCATCATCGCATCACCGCACGTATCCGTCTGGATATGCTGCTGGACGGCGAAGGCCGCTTCGAGATCGGCGCGGAAGTGCTGCCGCTGGATACGCTCAAGTTCAAGGACAGCAAAAAATATTCCGATCGCCTGGTCGCTTCCAGGCTCAGCACCGATGAAGACGACGCGCTGGTGGTGATGCAGGGCAGCATTCATGCGCAGCCGGTGGTGGCTGCCGCATTCGAATTCGGCTTCATGGGCGGTTCGATGGGCTCGGTGGTCGGCGAACGATTCGTGCGCGGCGTACAGGTCTCGCTGGAGCAAAAATGCCCGTTCATCTGTTTCGCCGCCAGCGGCGGTGCGCGTATGCAGGAAGGCATGTTGTCGCTGATGCAGATGGCCAAGACCTGTGCCGCTTTGACTCAGTTGAGTCAGGAACGTCTGCCGTTCATCTCGGTGCTGACCGACCCGACCATGGGCGGCGTGTCCGCCAGCTTCGCATTCATGGGCGACGTGGTGATCGCCGAACCGGGCGCGCTGATCGGTTTCGCCGGTGCGCGCGTGATCCAGCAGACGGTGCGCGAGACTTTGCCGGAAGGATTTCAGCGCGCGGAGTTTTTGCTGGAGCACGGCGCGATCGACATGATCATCGACCGCCGCGAAATGAAGAATCAACTGGCGACGCTGATCACGCTGCTGACCAAGCAGTCGGCGGTGGCGGAGATCGAAGCGGCTTAAGCCATGTTAGGGGCTATGAAGGAGTCCGCGTAGGGCGCAATAACCAACGGGCATTGCGCCGTATGTATCTGTCTTGATAAACGGTGAACGGGCGTATTGCCATACGCCCCTACAATAAATGCCTATTACCCTGGCCGACTGGCTGACCTACCTCGAATCCCTGCACCCAAAAACCATCGCGCTCGGTCTGGAGCGCGTGGCGCAAGTCAAACAACGGCTGAATCTGCAACCCGATTTTCCCATCATCACAGTCGGCGGCACCAACGGCAAAGGCTCGGTGTGCGCGATGCTGGAATCCATCCTGCACGCCGCCGGATACCGCGTCGGTTGCTACACCTCGCCGCATCTGCTGCATTACAGCGAGCGCGTGCGCATCGCCAAACATCAGGTCAGCGATGCGGAGTTGTGCGCTTCATTTGAAAAAATCGAGCAGTCGCGCAAACCTCGACAAATGGATACCGGCAGCCTCACCCCCTCCCCAACCCTCCCCCGGGGGGAGAGGGGGCAATCGTCTGAAATTCCTTTGACTTACTTTGAGTTTGGCACGCTGGCTGCGATGCAGTGTTTTATCGCGCACAAGGTTGAGGTTGCCATCCTCGAAGTGGGGCTGGGCGGCAGACTGGATGCGGTGAATGCGTTTGATAACGACTGCGCGGTGATCGCCAGCGTGGACATCGACCATACCGACTATCTGGGCGACACGCGCGAGCAGATCGCGTTCGAGAAGGCGGGAATCATGCGTCGTGGCAAGGTGGCGATCTGCGCGGATACGGATGTGCCGCAGGCGATACGCGTTCAGGCGCAGCAGATCGGCGCGGAGCTGTGGTGCATCGGCAATGAATTTGGTTTTACGCCGCATCAGGGACAGTGGGACTTCCGCTGCAAGTCAGGTTCGCGCAACGCATTGCCATATCCGGCCCTGCGTGGAGCATTCCAGTTGCACAACGCCAGCGCGGCGCTGGCGGCATTGGGTGCGCTCAAGGAACGCTTGCCGGTAAGCATGGAGGCGGCGCGGCGCGGTCTGGTCGAGGTGCAACTGGCGGGACGTTTCCAGTTTGTGCCGGGCAGGCCGGCGCTGATCCTGGACGTGGCGCACAATCCCCATGCGGCGCGTTCGCTGGCGCAGAACCTTGCCGGTCTGCCGCCGTGCCCGCACACTTATGCGGTGTTCGCCATGTTGAAAGACAAGGACATGGCGGGTGTGGCGGCGGCTCTTGATTCATATATCGACACCTGGCTGGTGACGGGCATAGATACGCCCCGCAGCGCGACCCCGGGGAAGCTGGAGCAAGTGCTGCAACAGCGCCGGGTGCGCGGTGAGATTAAAATCTGCAAAAACATTCCCGATGCACTGCGTTATGCCTATAACGCGGCAGGCGAAAATGATAGAATCATCGCCTTCGGATCATTCTATACGGTGGCGGAAGTGATGGCCTCAAATGGGTTGTCCGTTACCTAGCGCAGGAGCGCAACTTGTTGCGCGATACATCGCCCGGTAAATCGGGCTTCCACGCGTTCAGCATGAAGATTTTTTAAAGGTTCACCAAAGCATGGCAAAACAGCAGACAGACGATGAACTGAATCTCAGGCGTAAAGCACGCCGCCGTTTGATCGGCGCTGTCGCGCTTACGCTGGCGGTGGTGGTGATATTGCCGATGGTCCTGGACAGCGAACCAAAGCCTGCCGGTAAAGACATCGATTTGAGCATTCCGGACCCCGATAAAGTCGGCGCGTTCGTCCCGCGCGTGCCGGTCTCCGAAGTGGCGGCGGCATTGCCATCAGCCGGTTCCGCAGTCGTTGCCAGCCCCGCACCGCTTGCTGCCCCCGCTATTTCCGCACCTGTCCAGGTACACGAAGCGGCCAATGTTGCAACTAGCCAACAAGAGCAGGCTGCGCTCGGCAAGGCACAACCCAGCCCCCAAAAATCTCATGAATCCCAGGAATCCGCAGAAACCCATAAATCTACAGAAACCGGGAGCGCAGATAAGCAGGTCAGTACCGAAAGCTATGTCGCTCAGGTTGGGGCATTTTCAAACCCGGACACCGCGAAGCAAGAACTCAAAAAGCTGAAGAAATGGGGCTTTAAGGCTTATACCGAAAAAGTCGGCGACAAGATGCGGGTGCGCGTTGGCCCTTACCCGGATCGCGTCAAGGCGGAGAAGGCAGGTCATCTGTTGGAAAAACATGGGCTGCATCCGGTAATCGTCAGCAGCAAATGAATGGACTGGATTTGGTTGTAACAGGAATATTGCTGCTTTCCTTGTTGCTGGGTTTATGGCGCGGCCTGGTTTACGAGTTGTTGTCGTTGCTGGGCTGGCCGCTTGCTTTTGTTCTGAGCAAGTTATTTGCCGGTAGCATTGCCCTGCTGCTGCCGGTTGCACAGGAGGAGATGCGCATCGCGGCGGCTCATGCGCTGGTGTTCGTCGCCGCCTTGATCGTGTGGAGCATATTGGTCAGACTGGTCTCCAGAATGCTGAAGGCGATGGGATCTGGCTGGATGGACAGGACGATGGGCGGGTTGTTTGGAGTAGTGCGCGGCGGGCTGGTGGTGCTTGTTCTGGTTTTGCTGGCCGGATTGACACAAGTTCCCGAGCAACCATTCTGGCGTGGCTCGCTGACGGGCAAGACGCTGGAAGATATTGCCATTCTGGCTAAGGCGTGGTTGCCGGTCAGCATCGCGCAGCGCATCCATTATCGAATTCGCAGTTAATTTTTGGGATAGAAAATCATGTGCGGCATACTCGGAGTGATCTCGCAATCACCGGCCAATCAGCTGTTGTATGACGGCTTGCAGGTCTTGCAGCATCGCGGCCAGGATGCCGCAGGAATCGCGACGCTGGACGGGCATACCTTCCACCTGCACAAGGATAACGGGCTGGTGCGCGATGTGTTCCGCACCCGCCATATGCGTTCGCTGCTTGGCAATGCGGGCATCGCGCACGTGCGTTATCCGACCGCGGGTTCTGCGGTGGACCACAACGAGGCGCAGCCGTTCTATGTGAATTCGCCGTTCGGCATCATGCTCGGACACAACGGCAATCTGACCAATGCCGAAGAATTGAAGGAGCAGTTGTTCGTGGAGGATTTGCGCCACGTCAACACCAATTCCGATTCCGAAGTGCTGCTGAATGTGCTGGCGCACGAGTTGCAGATCAATTCCCAGCAATACCGCCTCGATGTGCAAACTATTTTTGCGGCGGTGTCCGGCGTGCATCAGCGTTGCCGCGGCGCATATGCTGTGGTGGCAATGATCGCCGGTTATGGCCTGCTGGCGTTCCGCGATATTTACGGCATCCGTCCGCTGGTGATCGGCGTGCACGAAACCGCACATGGCATGGAATATCTGGTCGCCTCGGAAAGCGTGGCGCTTGACACCCTGGGCTTCAAATTCCTGCGCGACATCGCTCCCGGTGAAGCGGTGTTCGTCGATTTCAACGGCAAGTTGCACAGCCGGCAATGCAGCGACAAGGCCAGTCACAATCCGTGCATTTTCGAGTACGTGTATCTGGCGCGCCCGGACTCGGTGATCGATGGTATTTCGGTGTATGAGACGCGCTTGTACATGGGGGAATACCTGGCCGATAAACTCAAGCGCACCTGGAGCGAGATCGACATCGACGTGGTGATTCCGATCCCGGATTCGAGCCGTCCCAGCGCCTTGCAATTGGCCAATCGTCTCAACATTCCGTTCCGCGAAGGTTTTGTGAAGAACCGCTATATCGGCCGCACCTTCATCATGCCGGGGCAGGCGATGCGCAAGAAATCGGTGCGCCAGAAACTGAATGCCATCGGCGTCGAATTCAAGGGCAAGAACGTGTTGCTGGTGGATGACTCGATCGTGCGCGGCACCACCAGCCGCGAGATCGTGCAGATGGCGCGCGATGCGGGCGCGCGCAAAGTGTATTTTGCTTCGGCAGCGCCGCCGGTGCGCTTCCCGAATGTATACGGCATCGACATGCCCAGCCCGCAGGAGCTGATTGCCACCGGGCGCAACGACGAAGAAATTTGCCGCGAGATCGGCGCGGACCGCATCATTTATCAGGATCTTGATGATCTCAAGGCGGCGGTGCACAAGGCCAACCCGAAGATCAGCAGCTTCGATGCGTCATGCTTTGACGGAAACTATATCACCGGCGATATCAGTGCCGACTACCTGAACAGGGTCGAGGCGCAGCGCAGTCATGGCAAGGCCTGCGATGACGTCAACCAGATGGCGCTCGATCTGGCCGAAGCCAGCCAATAATTTTGAGCGGGGGAGAATTTGACATTTCGCTGCGGCAGGTGTTACCTTTTGCGTGCGCCGATTTGAGGAACAGCTTGCGGGCGCGTAATAAATTCAGCTAAAGCGCGGGAAACCCGGTTTAGCGCTAAGCTTTCCGGGTTTTTTTGCTTTCAGGGGATACACATGTCAAATAATACATATCAGCCGGAAACACTCGCGGTGCATGCCGGCACGGTGCGCAGCCAGTTCGGCGAACACAGCGAAGCGTTGTTCCTGACTTCCAGCTTCGTGTTCGAGAATGCCGCGCAGGCCGCCGCGCGATTCATCGGCGAACAGCCGGGCAACATCTATTCGCGTTTCACCAATCCGACCGTCACGATGTTCGAGGAACGTCTCGCGGCGATGGAAGGCGCGGAGCAATGCGTCGCCACCGCTTCCGGCATGTCGGCGATCCTGGCGTGCGTGATGGGCGTGTTGAAGAGCGGCGACCACATCGTCGCTTCGCGCAGCCTGTTCGGCGCGACGGTCAACCTGTTCAACAACATCATCAAAAAATTCGGCGTCGAGACGACCTATGTTTCGGCCACCGATGTCGCAGAATGGCAGGCCGCTATTCGCCCCAATACCAGGCTGTTCTTTCTGGAGACCCCGTCCAATCCGCTCACCGAAATTTCCGACATCGCGGCGATTGCGGCGGTGTCGAAACAATGCGGCGCGCTGCTGGCGGTGGACAACTGCTTCTGCACGCCTGTCCTGCAACAGCCGCTGGCTTTGGGCGCGGACATCGTGATCCATTCCGCGACCAAGTACATCGACGGGCAGGGGCGCGTGCTGGGCGGCGCGGTGCTGGGCAGCAGGAAGAACATGGAAAGCGTGTACGGCTTTTTGCGCACCGCAGGGCCGACGATGAGCCCGTTCAATGCCTGGGTGTTCCTGAAAGGCATCGAGACGCTGAAGATACGCATGGACGCGCACAGCGCCAATGCGCTGGAACTGGCGCATTGGCTGGAAGCGCAGCCGAATGTGGCGCGGGTTTTCTACCCTGGTTTGCCTTCGCATCCGCAGCATAAGTTGGCGATGCGCCAGCAGAAAACCGGCGGCGGCATCGTGTCGTTCGAAGTCGCTTCATCCCGGGGGAGCGGCAAGGCTGCGGCATGGCGTGTGATCGACAATACCCGGTTGCTGTCCATCACCGCCAATCTGGGCGACACCAAAACCACGATCACCCATCCGGCCAGCACTACCCATGCGCGCATCTCACCCGAGGCGCGCGCGGCGGCAGGCATCACCGATGGGCTGATACGCATCGCGGTTGGCCTGGAAGCGGTGGACGATATTCAGAATGATCTTGCACGTGGTTTGTAAACGTTGTCATTTCGAGCACAGCGAGAAATCTTCAGGATTCCTCACTTCGTTCGGAATGACAGGGCTGTGATTGTCTCGATAAGGAGAATACGTGGACGTTCTTGCCGCACAGGTCGGTGGAGCACTCAAATCGCACGGCCTGATGCTGGCTACTGCGGAATCCTGCACCGGCGGCGGCGTCGCGCAGGCGCTCACCGGGGTGGCGGGCAGCTCTGCCTGGTTCGAGCGCGGTTTTGTCACCTACTCCAATCTGTCCAAGCAGCAGATGCTGGGCGTGCGTGAGGCTACGCTCAGGCAGCACGGCGCAGTGTCGGAGATGACGGTGCGCGAGATGGTGGAGGGCGCATTGCAACACAGCGCCGCACAAGTGGCATTGGCGATAAGCGGCATCGCCGGACCGGATGGCGGCACGGCGGACAAGCCGGTGGGTACGGTGTGGTTCGCCTGGGGTGTAAAAAACGGCGAGACCCGCGCGCAACGCTATCAGTTGGGCGGCAACCGTGCCGAAGTGCGCGACCAGGCGGTGCGTATCGCCCTGCACGGGGTAATAGACCTTCTGAACCAATCGACCGAAACGGCTTAAAACCACAAGAGAACGAACGTTCTGTACAAATACGAATTGATATGCCACAATCCTGCATCACAATTGAAAGGGGATAACAATGGATGACAACAAAACAAAAGCGCTCGCAGCGGCGCTGGGCCAGATCGAGAAGCAATTCGGCAAGGGCTCGATCATGCGCCTCGGCGAACATGACGTGGCGCGCGACATACAGGTCGTGTCCACCGGATCTTTGGGTTTGGATATTGCGCTGGGTGTAGGCGGCTTGCCGCGCGGACGGGTGGTGGAAATCTACGGCCCGGAATCGTCCGGCAAGACTACGCTGGCCTTGCAGGTCATCGCCGAGATGCAGAAGCTGGGCGGCACGGCGGCATTCATCGACGCGGAACACGCGCTCGATCCGCAATATGCGCAGAAACTTGGCGTGAAGGTCGAAGACCTGCTGATCTCGCAGCCGGACAACGGCGAACAGGCGCTGGAAATCACCGATATGCTGGTGCGTTCCGCCTCGGTGGACGTGGTGGTGATCGACTCGGTCGCCGCGCTGACCCCCAAGGCCGAGATCGAAGGCGAGATGGGCGATGCGCAAATGGGCCTGCATGCGCGCCTGATGTCGCAGGCGCTGCGCAAGCTCACCGGCAACATCAATCGTTCCAACACGCTGGTGATTTTCATCAACCAGATCCGCATGAAGATCGGCGTGATGTTCGGCAATCCGGAAACCACCACCGGCGGCAACGCGCTCAAGTTCTACGCCTCGGTGCGCCTCGACATCCGCCGCATCGGTGCGATCAAGAAGGGCGACGAAGTGATCGGCAACGAGACCCGCGTCAAGGTGGTGAAGAACAAGGTTGCGCCGCCGTTCCGCGAAGCGTTGTTCGATATCCTGTACGGCGAAGGCATCTCGCGCGAAGGCGAGATCATCGACCTCGGCGTGCAGCACAAACTGGTGGAAAAAGCCGGCGCCTGGTACGCCTACAAGGGCGAGAAGATCGGCCAGGGCAAGGACAACGCGCGCGAATATCTGCGCGAGCATCCTGAAGTCGCGCGGGAAATCGAAAACAAGGTGCGCGAAGCTGTCGGCGTGGCGCTGCTGGAGTCAGCGGTAAAGTCTGCTGCGAAAGTAAGCGAAAAAGCCGCTGAAAAAACCGGGGCCAAAGCTGGCAAAGCCTCCGAATAATTTTTGATGAAACCACTGATAAGGCTACTAGCCGTTCCGCTAAGCCCCGAAGTGCGGGGCAAGCGGCTGGTTATGGCCGGGCACCCGGGTGAGGAAAAAATCTGAGGTCAGTCTGCGCGCGAGAGCTTTGCAATATTTAGCTCGGCGCGAATACAGCCGCGCCGAGTTGCGCGGCAAGTTGTTGCCGCATGTGCCTACGGAGGAAGACTTCGAGCCAGTGGCGACAGTCAACCTGGATGCGTTGCTGGATGACCTGACCGCGCGCGGCTGGCTGTCCGATGCGCGCGCCGCCACGCAATTCGTACACGCCAAACGCAGCCGCTTCGGCACCCAGCGTATCGCCCACGAGTTGCGTCAGAGGGGCATAGGCGAAGAGTTAATCAGTGCGGCGTTGCCCGCCTTAAAAGAAAGCGAACCGGAAGCAGCGCGCGAAGTGTGGCAAAGAAAATTCGGTTCCCTGCCGCAGGATGCGAAAGAAAAAGCCCGGCAAGTCCGTTTCCTGCAATCGCGCGGGTTCTCCCTAGAGACGATCTTCAAGGTGCTGCGACTTGATGATTAAGGAGATTTGTTTCAGGCAGCCCGCGTAGGGCGGAAAAGCGTAGCGCCTTCCGCCGTATGATGAGTTGAACCAAAGAGAGATGCGATATCCATTCGGCGGATAACGCTTCGCTCATCCGCCCTGCAAATCAACGGCGATTTTCTATTGCCGCCTATCCCGATACGGGACTAAAATGCGCCCATGCGTGTGATCGCCTTGTCCACCCTTAAAGCCTGCTGGGAAAATAATCCAGACTATAAGGATGCACGCGAGCCGTGCCTCGCGTGGTATCGGCAGGCGCTGGTGGCAGATTGGGCTTCGCCCGCCGGGGTGAAAGCGGATTTGGGCAATGCCAGTATCCTGAAAGATGGGCGTGTGGTGTTCAGCATTGCGGGCAATAAATACCGGCTGGTGGTGTGGATCAATTACGCTTACCGAGTGCTGTATATCCGCTTCATCGGGACGCACAGGCAGTATGACGCGATAGACGCGCAAATGATATGAGGTGCAACGATGGATATTAAACCGATCAAGACCAAGGCGGATTACCGCGCGGCTCTCAAGGAGATTGAGGGATTGATGACGGCGCGCGCCAATACGTCGGCAGGCGAGCGGCTGGATGTGCTGGCAACGCTGGTGGAAGCCTACGAGCGCAAGCACTACCAGATGGAATTGCCCGACCCGATCGAGGCGATCAAGTTCCGCATGGAAAGCGCGGGGCTGAAACCGAAAGATTTACAGCCGATGATCGGCGGGTTGAACCGCGTGTATGAAGTGCTGAATTACACGCGCCCGCTGACGCTTTCGATGATTCGCCGTTTGCACGAAGGGCTAGGCATCCCGGCTGAGTGTTTGATCAAACCTTCCGCGCATCAGCGGCAGGCGGCTTGAGTGCAGGCAACATAGATTTGTATTTGGAAAGTTGATGAAATGAAAAGCAGTGAAATCCGCCAGAAATTCCTGGATTACTTCGCCTCAAAAGGCCACATGGTAGTTGCTTCCAGCTCGCTGGTGCCGCACGAAGACCCGACGCTGTTGTTCACCAACGCGGGGATGAACCAGTTCAAGGATGTGTTTCTCGGTTTCGACAAGCGGCCCTACACCCGCGCCGCTTCTTCGCAGAAATGCGTGCGCGCAGGGGGCAAACACAACGATCTGGAGAACGTCGGCTACACCGCCCGCCATCACACTTTCTTCGAGATGCTGGGCAACTTCAGCTTCGGCGACTATTTCAAGCGCGAGGCGATCAACTACGCGTGGGAGTTGCTGACGGTAGTGTTCAAACTGCCCAGGGATAAACTTACCGTTACCGTGTACGCCGAGGACGACGAGGCTTACGACATCTGGACCAAAGAGATCGGCGTGCCTGCCGCGCGCGTGATCCGCATCGGCGACAACAAGGGCGCGCGCTATGCCTCGGACAACTTCTGGATGATGGGCGACACCGGCCCGTGCGGTCCGTGTACCGAGATCTTTTACGACCACGGCGCGGACATCTGGGGCGGCCCGCCCGGCTCGCCCGAAGAAGACGGCGACCGTTACATCGAGATCTGGAACAACGTGTTCATGCAGTTCAATCGCGACGAGCACGGCGTGATGCATCCGCTGCCCAAGCCTTCGGTGGATACCGGTATGGGACTGGAGCGCATCTCGGCGGTGTTGCAACATGTGCATAGCAACTACGAGATCGACCTGTTCCAGAATCTGATCTGTGCGGCGGCGCGCGAAACAAAAACCAACGATCTCACCAATAATTCACTCAAGGTGCTGGCCGATCATATTCGCGCCTGCTCGTTTCTGATCGCCGACGGCGTGATTCCCGGCAACGAAGGGCGCGGCTATGTGCTGCGCCGCATTATCCGCCGCGCCATCCGGCACGGTTACAAACTCAATGCGCGCGCGGCTTTTTTTTACAGGATGGTTCCCGATCTGGTCGCTGAAATGGGCGCGGCATTTCCGGAGCTGGCCGCGGCGCAGGTGCGCGTGATGGAAGTGCTCAAGCAGGAAGAAGAACGCTTTTTCACCACTATCGAGCACGGCATGGCGATACTCGAAGCCGATCTGGCCGAGATGGCGAAGCAGGGTATCTCGATATTCAACGGCGAAACGGCTTTCAAACTGCATGACACATTCGGTTTCCCGCTCGACCTCACCGCCGACATCTGCCGCGAACACAAAATCGCCGTGGATGTCGCGATGTTTGATGTCGCGATGTCCCGCCAGAAAGAACAGGCGCGCGCGGCGGGCAAGTTCAAGATGACAGCGAATCTGGAATACACCGGTCCGGCCACTGCATTCCACGGTTATGAAATGCTGGAAAGCAAAGCCAATGTGCTGGCCTTATACAAGGACGGCGTGTCGGTCAACGAGTTGAATGAGGGCGAGATCGGCGTGGTGGTGCTGGACGATACGCCGTTCTACGCGGAGTCCGGCGGCCAGGTCGGCGACCAAGGCGAGCTGCGCAGCGTGCACGGCATCTTCGCGGTCGAAGATACGCAGAAGATACAGGCCAGCGTGTTCGGCCATCACGGCGTGGTGAAGACCGGCAGGCTGAGCGTGGGCAACAGCGTTGCGGCGCGCGTGGACATGCAGGCGCGCACACGCACCGAACGCAACCACTCCGTCACCCACCTGATGCACAAAGCGTTGCGCGAAGTGTTGGGCGACCATGTGCAACAAAAAGGTTCGCAGGTTGACCCGGACAAGACGCGCTTCGACTTCGTGCATACCCAGCCGATGAGCGATGCGGAAATCCGCAAAGTTGAAAACATCGTCAACGCCGAAATCCTCGCCAATGCGGCGACTCAGGCGCGCGTGATGCCTATCGGGGACGCGCAGAAGACCGGTGCAATGATGCTGTTCGGCGAGAAGTACGGCGACGAGGTGCGCGTGCTGGACATCGGTTCTTCGCGCGAATTGTGCGGCGGCACGCACGTCAAGCGCACCGGCGACATCGGGCTGTTCAAGATACTGGCGGAGAGCGGTGTCGCGGCGGGCGTGCGGCGCGTCGAAGCGGTGACCGGCGAGGGTGCGCTGGCGCTGGTGCAGCAGCAGGAGCGGCAGTTGCAGGAAGTGGCGGACGCGGTGAAGGCGCAGCCCCAGGAAGCCGCCGCCCGCATCATGCAAATCCTTGATAACGTCAAGGCCATGGAAAAAGAACTGGCACGGCTGAAATCAAAATTGGCCGGCGCGCAGGGCGACGAGTTGCTGAATCAGGCAGTAGAGATCAGCGGCGTAAAGGTGCTGGCCGCGCTGCTGGAAGGCGCGGATGCTGCGGTGTTGCGCGAGACGCTGGATAAGCTCAAGGATAAACTCAAATCCGCCGCCATCGTGCTGGCAGCGGTAGCCGATGGCAAGGTCAGTTTGATTGCCGGTGTGACTCCCGATCTCGTTGCGAAAATAAAAGCGGGTGAGTTGGTAAATATGGTTGCGCAACAAGTTGGCGGCAAAGGCGGAGGCCGTCCGGACATGGCGATGGCAGGCGGCACGCAACCGGAACATCTGGCTTCAGCTTTGGACTCTGTTCCAGCCTGGGTGAAGGCAAAGATGTAGTTGGGGGAGCCCGGGCGTTTGCCTGCTGCACCGGACACGGTTACAGTTTGGATCAAGGCTCACACACAAGGAGCGATACAGGTGGACACAGGCCGTTATAACGTGTTGCTGGTTGATGACGATTTGGTTCAAATAGATTTTGCGCGCCGCGCCGCAGCGGAGTCTTGCCCGGAGATTAGTTTGACAGCGGTGGCCGGGGGCGATGCCGTGCTGGATTGGCTCAGCGCCAGCGTCGAGAAAAAGGAACAGATGCCGCACATCATCCTGCTGGATTTGAAATTGCCAAAACTGGATGGCTTGGCGGTGTTGCGCAAGTTGCGCATGCATGACGCTACGCGCGATGTCCCCATTGTGGTGTTTTCCGCCGAATACACTCAGGATGACATGTTAATGAGTTACCAGGTCGGGGCAAATACCTTTGTGGCTAAACCGACTGACCTTGCGCAGTTCAGCGAGTTTCTGCGCGAGCAGATGGAATACTGGATGCACCCGCGCCAGCGTGAAATATTTTTCGCCAAGCAGGATAAGGCGACAGAGTGAATCTGATCGTTGGCATACGCGCTTGGTGATTTGGTGGCGTATCGAAAAAGGGCGTATTGATGAAACAACTAGCCATTCGACTAGGTTGGCAAAAAACGCCAACCAAGTCGCTGGTTATGCCATACGCCCCTACGCAATGATTTACATATTCATCTAAAACGGTAATTTCAGGTGTGGCGCGGCCTGCTGAAATATCCTGCGGAAGTCGTTCTGGATGTGTTGCAGTGCAGCCTCGCTGTCTGCCTCAAAACGCAACACGATCACCGGCGTGGTGTTGCTGGGGCGCGCCAGACCAAAGCCATCGGTGTATTCGACGCGCAGACCGTCCAGCGTGATGATCTCCTTTGCATTGGTAAACATTGGGGGGTCGGTGAACTTCGCGGTTTTTTGCAGTTGTGCAAGCAGCGCGTGGTTCTCGCCTTCTGCTGTATGTATGTGCAGTTCCGGTGTGCAGACCGCATCCGGCAACGCGTTCAGCGTGGCACTCGGATTCTTCACATGGCTCAAAATTTCCAGCAGCCGTGCGCCGGTGTACAGTCCGTCGTCAAACCCGTACCAGCGCTCCTTGAAAAAAACATGGCCGCTCATTTCACCGGCCAGCAGGGCACCGGTTTCGCGCATCTTGGCTTTGACCAGCGAGTGGCCGGTTTTCCACAGCGTAGGTTTGCCGCCGTGCTTGCGTATCCAGTCGAACAGGTTGCGCGTGGATTTGATGTCGAAAATGATTTCCGCGCCCGGATTGCGGCTTAACACATCGGCGGCGAACAGCATCAGTTGCCGATCCGGGTAAATGATCCTGCCGTCTTTGGTCACCACGCCGAGCCGGTCGCCATCGCCGTCGAATGCCAGGCCCAGTTCGCTGTCGTTGTCGTGCAGTGCCGTGATCAGGTCGGCGAGATTTTCAGGTTGTGATGGATCGGGATGATGATTGGGGAAATGCCCGTCCACTTCGCAATACATCTCCTGCACGATGCAGCCAAGTTCGCGATACAGGTTGGCGACATAAGCACCCGCCACGCCGTTGCCGCAATCCACGGTGACGTTCATAGGCCGTGCCAGCTTGATGTCGGAGACGATGCGAGCGATGTAGTCTGCGCTGATGTTGCGCTGCATGTAACTGCCGTTGCCGTGCGTCAGGTTGTTTTGCTCAATGCGCGAGCGCAATTGCTGGATGGCTTCACCCGACAGGGTTTCACCTGCCAGCACCATTTTCAGGCCGTTGTAATCCGGCGGGTTGTGGCTGCCGGTGAGCATCACCGCGCAGTCGGTATGCAATTGGTAGGCGGCGAAATACACCATCGGCGTGGGAACGCAACCGACATCGATCACATTGATACCGCTTTTCTGAATACCGCGCGCCAGGGCGGCGATCAGTTCCGGACCGGACAGCCTGCCATCGCGTCCGATCGCGATGGTGTTCTGTCCGCGTGAAGTGGCCTCGGAGCCGATGGCGTGACCGATGGCTTCGACCACTTCGGGCGTCAGCGTCTTGCCGACGATACCGCGTATGTCATAGGCCTTGAAAATTTCTCTGGGTAAGTTCTGCATGAGGGTGGCCTTGGGTTTTGTAGGGGCGCGATTCATCGCGCCCTGTTTTTGGTGTATGAAGAGTGGCGTAGGGTGGATAAAGCGCGGAGCGCGTATCCACCAACCCAAATGGTGGATACGGCACGATATGCCTTAATCCACCCTGCTGCTAACCTTCAGGTAAGTTCTGCAACATGGTGAGCCTCGATTTTTAGTTAAGGTTACGATTGATTTGTTGTAATTTTTCCCACACCAGATCGGGGGTGAGTTGCTTCATGCAGTTGAAATGTCCAAGCGGGCATTCGCGTTTGAAGCACGGGCTGCACTTCAAATCCAGTTTGATGACCTCGGCGCGCGGCGAGAGCGGGGGTGTGAACTGCGGGCTGCTGGAGCCGAACAGGGCCAGCATCGGCCGATCCAGCGCGGCAGCCAGATGCATCAGACCGGAGTCATTGCTGATGACCAGTTGCGCACAGGATAGCAGCGCGATGGCATCTGTCAGATCGGTAATGCCGCACAGGTTGAGACACTCCGAATTGCCCAGCGCGACGATCCTGTCCGAGGCTTCCTTGTCCTTGGCGGAGCCGATCAGCCATACCGCATAACCCCGGTGCTGCAGGCGTTGCGCGATCTCGGCGAAATAGGTAGCGGGCCAGCGCTTGGCCGGTCCGTACTCGGCGCCGGGACAAAACACCGCGACGGGTTTATCCGGCGCCAAGCCCAGCTTTTGCAGTGCGGCATCGCGTTGAGCCGCGGAAACATCCAGCCTGGGGTTGGCCAGGGGGCGTGGAATTTCATCTTGAGCGTCCTCCGCGAGTTGCGCGAAGCGTTCCACCATCAGCGGCAAGGTGGTCTTGCTGAGCTTGCGCGCATCGTTGAGCAGGATATAGCGCGTTTCTCCGACAAAGCCGGTGCGCAGCGGTATATGCGCAAAAAATGGCACGAGTGCCGACTTCAGCGAACTGGGCAGCACGATGGCTTGATCGTATTGCGCGCCGCGCAGATATTTCCCGAGTTGATAGCGTGCGCCAAGTTGCAGCGTACCGTGCGGAAATGGGTTGATGATGACCTCGTGCACTTCCGGCATGGCATGCAACAGCGCGGCTGTCCACGGCGGAGCAAGCACATCGATCCGGCTTTCGGGATGGCGTTGCTTCAGGCGCAGCAGCATCGGCTGCATCAGCATGGTGTCGCCCACCCAACTGGGGCCGATGATCAGGATTTTTGTCATGAGATAAGTCGTAGGTTGGGTATCGCTACGCTCCATCCATCCTGCATGTTTTAATGATGCGCTTTGGGCAACTCGCCCTTGAAGCGGTACAACGTGCCGCAATACGGGCAGCGTGCTTCTCCGCCGCGATTCAGCGGAATCATCACTTTCGGATGCGCGTTCCACAAATTCATGTTCGGCATCGGACAGGATAGCGGCAGATCATTTGCGGTGATTTCAACATAACGCTGGGTGATGTTCTGTTTGCTCAAAATATTTCTCCCGACGCTCCGTTAAACATAGCTCAGCCAGTCCGTGTGCTGCGGATGCTTACCCGCCACACAATCAAAAAAAGCCTGTTGCAGCTTGCTGGTGACCGGGCCGCGCGAACCGCCGCCGATGGTGCGCTGGTCGAGTTCGCGGATAGGGGTCACCTCGGCGGCCGTGCCGGTAAAAAAGGCTTCGTCGGCGCAATAAACCTCGTCGCGGGTGATGCGCTTCTCGATCACCTCGATGCCCATTTCCTTGGCCAGCGTGATCACGGAATCGCGCGTGATGCCTTCCAGGCAGGAGGTCAGGTCGGGCGTGTACAGCTTGCCCTTTTTGACGATGAAGATGTTCTCGCCGGCGCCTTCCGCAACGTAGCCGTCCACATCCAGCAACAGGGCTTCGTCGTAGTTGTCGTTGGCGACCTCCTGGTGCGCCAGGATCGAGTTGGAATACGAGCTGACCGATTTGGCGCGACACATGTTCACGTTCACGTGATGGCGGGTGAAGCTGGAAGTTTTGACGCGGATGCCTTTTTGCATGCCTTCATCGCCGAGATACGCACCCCATGGCCAGGCAGCGACCGCGACATGGGTGGACAGCGTCTTGGCGGCGATGCCCATCGCCTCGGAGCCATAGAAACAGATCGGGCGGATGTAGCAGGATTCCAGTTTGTTGGCGCGCACGACCTCGAGTTGCGCCGCCACGATGGCGGCCTTGTCGTAGGGCATCTTCATCTGAAAGATGTGCGCGGAATTAAACAGCCGTTCGGTATGTTCCTTCAAACGAAAAATCGCCGTGCCTTTCGCGGCCTTGTACGCGCGCACGCCTTCGAACACGCCCATGCCGTAATGCAGGGTGTGGGTCAGCACGTGGGTGGTGGCATCGCGCCAGGGCACGAGCTTGCCGTCATACCAGATAAAACCGTCGCGGTCGGACATCGACATAATGGGATTCCTTTGATTGGTCAGTTGCGAAGTATGGATTTTAGCCTTTTCCGGCTGACTTATGAAGGAGCGTGGAGAAATTATCCGGCACGTTCGACTGGTTTCCTTTGCGGTTAATTGAGGTATGATGGAAACATATGCTCATTTGCACCCAGGGTCTTAATTCCTGACGGCACTTTCTGAAGATTATAAAAATGCAAAAGTATCCTGAAGACGGAGAGCAAACGATATACGTGCAAGAGGACAAATTACACAGTGATTTGTTGATCTTTGCCTGCGGCTTCATGAATCTGGCGGTGGTGCTGTGGCTGGCGATCTATTGGATGCTGGGGGTGCATTTCTCGGCCAATGTCCCGTTGCTCTACCAGCTAATTTCGGTTGCCTCGCTGGTGCACTTCTTGAAATTCAGGAATTTCGAAATATTCCGCTTCGTACAGCTGGGTTTATTCCTGTTTGTCCCGTTCATCATGCAGTGGAGCATCGGCAGTTCCGTCACTGCCAGCGGCGTGATGCTCTGGGCGCTGCTCGCACCGATAGGCGCGCTGGTGGTCAAAGGCTGGCGCGATTCCGTGCCGTGGTTCATCGCTTATATCGTGATGACGGTGGTGTCCGGATCTTTTGATTACTATCTTGGCGCCGGGAACAACAACGGGGTGGAGATGAAAACCATCGGTTTTTTCTTCGCGCTCAACTTTGCCGCCATGTCTTCCATCATGTATTTTTTGATGCGCTATTTCGTCGTGAAGACTGACAAGATCATGGAGCAACTCGACCAGCAGCATCAATTGCTGGCCGAAGAACAGAAGAAATCCGAGCGCGTGTTGCTTAACGTGCTGCCGAGCAGCATTGCGCAACGGCTGAAGAATCACCAGGGTCTGATCGCGGATGGGCATGCGGATGTGACGGTGATGTTTGCCGACCTGGTGAATTTCACACAGCTGACCGAATCGCTCTCCCCGGAGCAAATGGTCGGGTTGCTGAATACCATATTCTCCGGTTTTGATGACTTGTGCGAAAAATACGGCGTGGAAAAAATCAAGACGATAGGTGATGCCTATATGGCGGTCGGCGGGTTGAACCGCAACAATTCAAGTTACACCAGCGATATTGCCGATTTGGCTTTGGCGATGCGCGACTTTGTGATCAACCATCCGGAGCTGTCAAGACTCAAGCTGAATATTCACAGCGGTATAGCCACCGGGCCTGTGGTGGCCGGGGTGATCGGCACCAAACGCTTCATCTATGATTTGTGGGGAGATACGGTGAACATTGCCAGCCGGTTTACCGACGAGGCTGTTGAAGGGATGATTCAGGTGGACAAGACCACCTACAAACGTATTTGTCGCGACTATGCATTCGAGCCGCCCGCCACGATAACCGTCAAGGGCAAAGGCGAGATGGTCATGTATCGCCTCCTGGCACATCTGGCAAAGGCGCCGCCAGGGGCACAGGAAGTTTCTGCACCCCCCGTTTGAATTTATTCCGGAACTTCTAAAAGTCGTAGCGGGCATCGCGCAGCAGATTTTTAGGGGCTCTCTTCAAAAAGCATTCCCCATAACTTTCTGCATGCGGCGGTTTCGATTTCGCCTTGCTCAATACGGCATGGCGACAGGTTGTTGAGCCGCATGCGATGCTGGGTCTGGCGCAACGTGCGATACAGCGAGCGGGTCTGTTCGGCAATTTCAACGGGGATGAGACCCAGCTCGCCCGCCAGTTTGAGCAACGCCAGATTGCCAATGTTGGCGGTCAACTGCGGATGTTGATGGGCATAGGCCAGCACGAGGTATTGCACCATGAATTCGATATCCACCATGCCGCCGCTGTCGTGCTTGATGTCGAACAGGCTGGTATCGTTGGGGTGGCCGTCGTGCATCTTCCGGCGCATCGCCTGAATCTCCTTGCGCAGCATCGTCAGGTCGCGCGGCTGACAAAGCACTTGCCGGCGGATTTGCTCGAAGGCTGTGCCGATCCGGGCATCGCCCGCGCTGAAGCGGGCGCGCGTTAAAGCCTGATGTTCCCAGACCCATGCCTGGCTTTGCTGGTATTCGGCAAACGCCGCGATCGAGCTCACCAGCAAGCCGCTCGCGCCATTCGGGCGCAGGCGCAAATCGGTTTCATACAAACGCCCGGATGAAGTATAGCTGCCGAGCATGGTGTTGATGCGTTGCGCCAACCTCGCATAGTTTTCCTGCGCATCGGGATGATCGTCGTCATATAAGAAAATCAAATCGAGATCGGAGGCGTAACCGAGCTCTTTGCCGCCCAGTTTGCCATACGAGATGATGGCGAATTTCGCATCATCGCGATGCCGCTTGCGTGCGGTCGCCCAACTCAGCCTGAGCACATGGCGCAGCATCAAGTCGGCCAGGTCGCTCAGGTGATCGCTGAGTGTTTCCAGCGGCAACAAGCCTTGCAGATCCATCGCCAGCAGACGAAATGTTTGTTCCTGCTGGGCATGGCGCAACACATCCAGTTGCCGCTCGGCGTCTTCGGCGCAGTCGTCAAGGCGGGTTTGCAAATCCTGGTCGAGCTGCCGCCACTGCGGCGGCTGATACATCTCGCGCGCGTCCAGCAGTTCGTCGAGCAACGCCGGATGCAGCGTCAGATATTCACTCGCCCAGCTGCTGGCGGCGACCAATCGGGTCAATCGCTGCAAGGCCTGCGGATACTCGGCCAGAAAGGCGAGGTAGGCGGCGCGGCGACTCACACCATCCAGCAGGTTCAGCAATCTGGATAGTGTCGCGTCGGGGTCGCCGTGTTGCGCGCTTAAGGTGATGAATTGCGGTATCAGTCTGTCCAGCCGCTGCCTGCTCAATTCCGGCAATTGCCGGTAGCGGTTGCCGGCGCGCAGTTGCAGCAGATGTTGCGCGCTGGTCGGCGCGTCGCGATAACCCAGTTTTTTCAGGGTCGCGTCCAACTCTTCGGCGGTGATTCCTTCGCGCCAAAGTTGCGCGTCATTCGGGCGCCCGGCCAAAAGCCTGTCCTGAGCTTTGTCGAAGGGTGCTTCGGCTTGCTCAGCCGGCTGCGAGCCGAAGATCAGCCCGAATTGCCGGTTGACCAGTGCGCGATGGCGATCGAGCTCTTTGAGCATGGCGGTATATTCCGCGTAGCCCATGGCATGTGCGATGATTTCCCGATCTTCGGTGTTCTCCGGTAATTCCTGGGTTTGCTGGTCATCCAGATATTGCAGGCGGTGTTCCAGATTGCGCAAAAACACGTAAGCCTCATCCAGAGCTGCAACCACAGGCGCCGGCAATTGAGCGTTTTCGACCAGTTGCCGCAGTACGCCGCGGGTGGGACGGATGCGCAGCCCGGCGTTGCTTCCGCCGCGTATCAGCTGGAATACCTGCGCGATGAATTCGATCTCGCGTATGCCGCCCGGCCCGAGTTTGATGTTGTTGGGCCGGTCGCGGCGTCGCACTTCCTGACGGATCTGTGCGTGCAATTTGCGCATCGAATCGATTGCGCCAAAGTCGAGGTATTTGCGGTACACGAACGGTTGCACAAGCTGAATCAATTCGGCGGTCTGCGGACTGGGCTCTGCCGGAATTTCGGCAGGCGCGATGACACGCGCCTTGATCCAGGCGTATCGTTCCCATTCGCGGCCCTGGCTGACCAGGTATTCTTCCAGTGCGGCAAAGCTCGTCACCAGCGGGCCGCTGTCGCCGTAGGGGCGCAGCCGCATATCCACGCGGAACACATAGCCGTCGGCGGTCAGTTCGCTGATGATGTTGATCAGGCGGCGGCCCAGCCGGGTGAAGAACTCGTGGTTGCCAAGTGCGCGGGAGCCGTCGGTTTCGCCGTCTTCCGGATACACAAAAATCAAATCAATATCGGATGAGACATTCAACTCGCCGCCGCCCAGTTTGCCCATGCCGATGACCAGCAGTTCCTGCGGGGTTCCGCTGGTTTCGCCGATCGGGCTGCCGAATCGGGCATGCAACGCTCGCGTCAAACAGGCTTGCGCACGCTGCACACACACTTCCGCCAGCGCGGTCATGGATTGCATGACTTCGTTCAAGTCGGCCAGCCCGTTCAGATCGCGCAGAATCAGCTTGACCATCACCTGTTTGCGCAATTTGCGCACGGCCCGCGCCAATTCGGTTTCGTCGTCCAGATTGAGTCCGGATTGTTGCAGCAAACCCTGCATTTCCGCGCGGCTGCACGGTGAGGCGTAGCTTTGTTGCAACCATTCCAGCAGGGATGGGTCTGTTTCAAGCACCCGTTTGGCATAACGGCTGCAGTGCGACGTTTTTTGCAGCAAGGAAGCCAAGGATGCGGGCGGTAAGTTTGCGGTATTCATGGGCTCCTTAAGTTAGAATACGCATTGTCTTCCGATTAGTCGCTAGTCGCTAGTGCGGTAGTTTTTCCGCGTGGGCACAAAAACGTGCCCACCCTACCCAACTAACGACCAGCGACCAGCATCCAAAATTAAATTCATGTCGAACTCTTTTCCTACCCGTTTGTTCTGGCACAGTTTGAATTGGCTGACGCGACTCACCCTGGTTGTGTCGGCGGTTGCGGCCATGCTGTTCGCGCTTGCCATCATTGTGCTGCGCTATTGGCTGTTGCCGGATATCGAGCAATACCATGACAGGATCACTTCTTCTTTGGCTGCGGCGATAGGCAATCCGGTCACTATCGGCAAGATCCAGGGCGATTGGCAGGGCTTTCTGCCGCGCCTGAATTTTACCGATGTGCGCATTCTGGACGAGCAGCGGAAACCGGCATTGGTGCTGCAGCGCATTGATGGCAGCTTATCGTGGCTGTCGCTGTTTACCGCCAAACTCCGGCTGGCCAGCCTGGAAATCGACAGGCCTGAACTGCTGGTTCACAGGGATGCGCAAGGAAAAATCTTTATCGGCAACGTGGAACTTTCCAAACAGGGTCACGATAACGATTTGGCCGACTGGTTGTTGCATCAGTCGAACATGGTGGTGCGCAATGCTCTCATCGTCTGGGTCGACGAGCAGCGCGATGCGCCGCCGCTGGTGTTGCAGCAGGTCGATTTGCGCGTTGACAGGTTATTTGGCAAACACAGGTTTGCCTTTCATGCGATACCGCCAAGTGAGCTGGCAACCCCGCTGGATGTGCGCGGTGAATTTTACGGGGATAGTTTTGATAACCTGGAGAAATGGCAAGGCCGGCTATTTACACAGCTTGATTACACCGATGTCACAGCCTGGCGGCCATGGCTGGATTTGCCCGGTGAATTCAGTCGCGGGCGCGGTGCGCTGCGCGGCTGGCTGAGTGTCAAAGACGGCAAGGTGGCGCAGATCACCGCCGATCTGGACTTGCATGATGTGGTCACCAAACTCTCCGAAGATGTGCCGGAAATGGCGGTGCTCGAGTTGCGCGGTCGTGCCGCATGGCAAGAAGTGACGGGCGGTTTTGAGGTTTCCACCAGGCATTTGGCGATGCGATTGCAAAACGGGGTCGAATTTCAACCCACGGATTTTTATTTCCGCAGCGTTGATGCAAACAATACACAGTCCGCCGGCGGCCAGCCTGCGAACGGCCAGCTTGCGAACGGAGAGATACGCGCCAACTTGTTGCAATTGGAAAGCCTTGCCAGCCTGGCAAAATTCCTGCCGATGGAAGCCGGTCTGCGCGCGCGGCTGGATGCGTATGCGCCAAGGGGAAAGGTGTCCAATCTGGATGCGCAATGGCAAGGCGCGCCCAATAAGCCGGATAGTTACAAACTGAAGGGGCATTTTGAAAACCTCGCTGTAAATCAAGTCGGCAAAATGCCCGGTTTTTCCGGCTTGACTTTGGATGTGGACGGCAACAAGGCGAATGGCAGACTTAGTATCAATGCCCGTCAGATGATCGTGGATGCGCCCGGCGTGATGCGGGAGCCGCTGGCCTTTACCACCTTGAACGGTCAGGCGAGGTGGAAGCATAAAGACGGTGAGTTGTTGATCGATGTCGATAACGTCGCAGTCGCTAATGACGATCTGGCAGGCAATTTGTTCGGCAGTTATCAGACCAAGGCCGGCACATTGGGCGTGCTGGATCTGACCGGCAGTTTGACGCGAGGCGATGTCAGGCGCGCCGCGCGTTATACCCCGCTGGTCGCGCTGGACCGGGAAGGCAACGACTGGCTGAACGGCGCGCTGCTGGCGGGACATACCGGGGATTTTCGCATCCGCATCAAGGGTAATCTGAGCGACTTTCCGCCCGATGGCAGCAAAAAAGTGCTGTTTGAAATCGGCGGACATGCGCGGAATGTGGTGGTGGAATTCGACAAGAATTGGCCGCGCATTGAAAATATCACCGGTGAATTTTTGATACGCGGCAACCGGCTGGAAGTGAAGTCGCCATCGGCGACCATGCTCGACACACGCTTGCAGAACGTTACCGTAACTTTGCCGGACATGATGAGCAAGGATTTGTCGCTGGAAATAAAGGGAGAGGCGGCAGCTGCGAGCAATTCATTTCTGGAATTCGTCCAGAAGAGTCCGGTGCGCGGCTACATAGACGGCTTCACCGATGGTATCAGCGCCAGCGGTAACGGGCATCTGGATTTGTTCGCGCGCATCCCGCTGCTGGGCAACAAGCCGGTGGAGGTGTCAGGAACAATTAAAGTGCAGGATAACGATATTGATTTGGGCGAAGGTGCGCCGTTGTTGCGCAACGCTCGCGGTGCTTTGTCGTTCACCGAATCGGGCATGCAGGCCAGCGGCGTAATGGCGGAAATACTGGGTGGAACGGTCAGCATCAACATTGAGAGCGCCGCGGGCGGAGTGGTACACGCCACGCTTAAAGGACGCAGCAACGTCGATGTGTTGCGCAGGATCGAGCCGCTTCCGCTGCTGAATTATTTGCATGGCAGCGCGGCCTGGAATGCCGACGTCAGCGTGGTGAAAAAATCCGCACAGATCGTCATCAATTCCAATTTGCAGGGAGTCGGTTCCAGTTTGCCGCAACCCTTCTCCAAACGCGCCGACGAGGTGATGACTTTGCACGTGGAAAAGAACCCGGTCCTGAGCCCTTCGACTTCGCTCAGGACAGGTTTGCCAAAGCGGGGCGTTCATGACAAAGACTGTGCAGGGCCTTGCCCCAAAGTGGAAAGTTCTGTCGCCGAAGGGCGAGATGTCATTATTGTTCGGCTGGGAAATCTGCTAAGTGCTCGACTGGAGCGCAAAGACGAAAGCGGTGCGATGGTCATCAAGCGCGGCACAGTCAATTTCGGCGCCACGGACAAGTCGCCGGAATCAAAAAAGGTGCGGCAATTGTCACGAGGTAAGGAGGGCCTCCTTCGACAGAACTCAGGACAGGCTTCGACTGGGCTCAGGACAGGCGTGTGGATGGTCGGCAGCCTGCCAGAGTTGTCGTTGCAAGGCTGGGAAGGTCTTGCAGGCGATGCGGGGAAGGCTGCCCACGCATTGCCTATAGCCGGAATAAACCTGCAAATCGGAAAATTAACGGGTTACGGGCAGAGTATCAGCGGGTTGCATATCAACGCCGCCAGGCGCGGCGACGGATTGGCCGCGCAACTGTCCAGCAGTGCGCTGAACGGCGAAGTGGTATGGGAGCCGCACGGATATGAAACGGGAAGCATGATCCGCGCGCATTTAAGCAATCTGCAATGGTCGAGCGACGAACAACCTTTGCCGCCGGGCGAACCCGCCAAACCCGCGCTGCCAGACAAAACCGAACACGCAGCCATCGCGTCGCAACTGCACCCCGGCAATCTGCCCGCACTGGATATATCAATCGAGAACCTGCAACTAAAAGGCAAGCAAATCGGCCGCTTCGAACTGGTCGGGTACCCGCAGGGCAAAGACTGGCGGTTGCGCCGTCTGAACATCACCAACCCGGACGGCAGCCTGGCGGGAGATGGAATTTGGAAAGATACGGCGGGGCAGATGCAAACACAGCTCAAGCTGGCGCTGGATATCAGCGATGCGGGAAAGATTCTGGGGCGTTCCGGCTATCCGAATACCGTCAAGGGCGGCAGTGGCAGACTGATGGCTGATTTGTCATGGGCCGGCGCGCCCGACGAATTCAGCTATGCCACTTTGAACGGTACGCTCAAGCTGGATACGAGCAAAGGCCGGTTCCTGAAAATGGATTCCGGTGCCGGCAAATTGCTCAGCGTGCTCAGCCTGCAAGACTTGCCAAAACATATCGCCCTGGGATTTACCGACGTGTTCAGCGAGGGTTTTCAGTTCGACAACATCAACGGCAATGCCACAATCAAGGACGGAGTGATCGATACCCAGGATTTTCGCCTCAATGGCTCGTCTGCCAAAGTGACCATGAAAGGCAATGTTGATTTGAATAATGAAACGCAGAATTTGCGCGTGCGGGTATTGCCGACCCTGGGAGACAGCGTATCGCTGATCGGCGCGTTTGCCATCAGCCCGGCGGTGGGTATCGGATCGCTCATCGTCAACAAGGTATTGGGCGAACCGCTCGATAAGTTGGTGTCATTTGAATACAATGTCAGCGGAACATGGAGCGATCCCGACGTGGTCAAGGTGGGCGGAGCCGCGGCACAAACAAATGATAATTCAAGCAAAATAAAATAACCCGGACGAATAGAGAAAATTATGTCAGCAGGTGATTTCACGCAACAACGTAGTGACAACTCCGCATTCGCTTTAGCGGACACCCACAGGGTGCAAGAACCTCTTCGAGGTAGCGGATTGCCTGCCCTCGGGCGTGCCACGCAAGCCAACGCCTTCAAGGTGGCCGCCATTCAGATGGCTTCCGGTCCGAATGTCGCGGGCAATCTGAGCGAAGCGCGCCGCCTGATCGCCAAAGCCGCCGAACAGGGCGCGCGCCTGGTGGTGCTGCCGGAATTTTTCGCCATCATGGGCATGACCGACCAGGACAAGGTCGGGGTGCGGGAGCAGCCCGGACAAGGGCCGATCCAGGCGTTCCTCGGCGAAACCGCCCGCCAATACAAAATCTGGCTGGTGGGAGGATCGATCCCGCTGGCCGCGAGCACGCCTGACAAGGTCAGGAATACTTGCCTGGTGTTCGATGAACAGGGTGAGCAGGTGGCGCGTTATGACAAGATACATTTGTTCAACCTGGCACTGGGCAACGAAAACTATCACGAAGCGAAAACGATAGAGCCGGGCGATCAAGTGGTGGTGATAGACAGCCCGTTCGGGCGTATCGGCCTGGCGATTTGCTATGACCTGCGCTTTCCGGAGTTATTCCGCTCGATGAAAAATGTGGACATCATCGTGCTGCCTTCCGCGTTCACCGAGACCACCGGCAAGATGCACTGGGAGGTGCTGGTGCGCGCGCGCGCCATTGAAAATCTGGCCTATGTGATTGCCGCCGCGCAGGGCGGTTATCACGTCAACGGGCGCGAGACGCACGGCAACAGCATGATCGTCGATCCGTGGGGGCGAGTACTGGATTGTTTGCCGCGCGGTTCCGGCGTGGTGGTCGCCGATGTGAATCCATCCTACCAGGCCAGTCTGCGCACCAGCCTGCCCGCGCTGACGCATCGCATTTTATTCGGTTGTGCTTGACAAGGAAAAAACGGGATGAATACCCTGAAGCAACAAAATCCCTCTTTCGATGCGCTGTTCGCCACCGCGCAACGAGCGCTGCTCACGCCTTATTCCCTTGAGGCAGGTCATATCGAGCAGGTGTTCGCCGGCATGATGGCGCACCGGCTCGATTACGCCGATCTGTATTTCCAATACAGCCGCGCCGAAAGCTGGTCGCTGGAAGAAGGCATCGTCAAATCCGGCAGTTTCAATATCGATCAGGGCGTTGGGGTGCGTGCGGTGAGCGGCGAAAAAACCGCTTTCGCCTATTCCGATGACATCAGCCTGAATGCGCTGGACAGCGCGGCGCAAGCCACGCGCGCGATTGCGCGGCAGGGCGGCGCACAGAGTGCGGCCATCATTCCTCTCGGGCTCCATCACGGTTCGCGGCGCGAAATCTATCTGCCGCATGATCCCATCGCCAGCCTCAAGGATGCGGAAAAAGTCGCGTTGCTGGAACGCCTCGAAGGTTACGCGCGCGCGCTCGATCCGCGCGTGGTGCAGGTGATGGCGGGACTGGCCGGCGAATATGAAGTGGTGATGGTGGCGCGCAGCGATGGCCTGATGAATGCCGACATCCGCCCGCTGGTGCGGCTGTCGGTGCAGGTCATCATCGAGAGCAACGGCAAGCGCGAACAGGGTTCGGCGGGCGGCGGAGGACGTTTCGACTACGCTTATTTCGACGATGAAATGTTGCGCCGTTATGCCGCGCAAGCCGTGCATCAGGCGGTGACCAATCTGGACGCCGCACCCGCTCCGGCGGGCAACATGACCGTGGTGCTGGGCAACGGCTGGCCGGGCATTCTGCTGCATGAAGCGATCGGCCACGGCCTGGAAGGCGACTTCAACCGCAAAGGCAGCTCGGCATTTTCCGGGCGTGTTGGCGAACGCGTCGCGGCGGAAGGCGTGACCGTGGTGGATGACGGCACGCTGGCAAGACGGCGCGGCTCGTTGCAGATGGACGATGAAGGCAATGCCACGCAATGCACCACGCTGATCGAAAACGGCATACTGCGCGGTTATTTGCAGGACACCCTCAACGCGCGGCTGATGGGCGTGGCTCTGACAGGCAACGCCCGCCGCGAATCTTACGCGCACATCCCGATGCCGCGCATGACCAACACCTACATGCTCAACGGCGACAAAGACCCGAAAGAAATTATCGCCTCGGTCAAGTATGGCTTGTATGCGGTGAATTTCGGCGGCGGCCAAGTGGACATCACCAGCGGCAAGTTCGTGTTCTCAACCGCCGAAGCCTACATGATCGAAGACGGAAAAATCACCCATCCGGTAAAAGGCGCGACGCTGATCGGCAACGGCCCGGACGTGCTGACGCGCATCTCGATGATCGGCAACGACATGGCGCTCGATCCCGGCGTCGGCACCTGCGGCAAGGAAGGCCAGAGCGTGCCGGTCGGGGTGGGGCAACCTACCGTGAGGATCGACGGGCTGACGGTGGGCGGGACGACTTGATGTGTCATGTTGATCTGTATGCTGCCGGGGGTATCTGTTTGGCAAACCGGTAGCGCAGTTTGAGGCGTCGCCGAAGCAGGGCTGATCGTTGTTGATGATGGGGCGAATACCGGATACGGCCAACCACATGTACTACGGGGAGAAATTCAACGCCTTGACTCATCTCGTCGGGGCCGTGCTGGCGCTCGCCGGCGCAGCCTTGCTCATCGTGCTGGCAGCGCTGGACGGTGATCCGTGGAAGGTGGCGAGCGTCTCGATTTATGGCGTGACGCTGGTGTTGCTTTACAGCTTCTCCGCGCTCTACCACAGCCTGCGCGGACGCGCCAAGAATATCCTGCGCGAATTGGATCACCACAGCATCTATCTGCTCATCGCCGGCAGTTACACCCCGTTCTGCCTGGTTACGTTGCGCGGCCCCTGGGGCTGGTCGCTGTTCGGAGTGGTGTGGGGGCTCGCGGTGCTTGGCAGCCTGCAGGAACTGTGGTTGAAGAACAGTGCGCGGATACTGTCAGTGGTAATCTACGTCGTGATGGGCTGGGCGGCCCTGGCGGCACTGGTTCAGCTTCTGCATGTGTTGGGGCCGGCAGGGTTCGCCTGGCTCGTGGCTGGCGGACTGTTCTATACGATAGGCATCGTCTTCTATGTGATCGACACCCGCCTCATCCACGCGCACGGCATCTGGCATCTGTTCGTGCTCGCCGGCAGCGCATCCCATTACGTGGCGATTTTGTTTTATGTGCTGTGAGCGGAGCAGGGGGCGCGCCCGCCGGGTGCTGCGAACGGCAGTTCAGGGGCTATTCCGTTGAAAAACTGATATGGACGCATCCCGGTTGGGCAAGAGATATTTCGTATGCCGGTCAAACGAGGAACTGGCCGGTGCCAATATGGGACACCCGATCCTCTTCGTCGCTCGTTTCCACCACAATATTGTTCGAATGCAAATCAATTCCGATAAACTTTTCAATCTCTCTGGATCGAATTCCCCGCCGCTTGCGGCGCTTGTTGTCATCCCGAACGAGCTTGTTGTCATCCCGAACCCTACGCCCCTTCGACAGGGCTCAGGGCAGGCTCCGTGAGGGATCTTGAGATTCCTCGCCATGCTCGGAATGACAGGGAATACCCCGCCCCTTGGGGGTGTGGATGTTTTTCGCTATCTTGATATCAGTTCGCGCAGCACATACGGCAGTATCCCGCCGTGGCGGTAATAGTCCACCTCGATCGGCGTATCGATGCGCAGCAGCAGCGGTACTTGTTGGGTGCTGCCGTCGCGGCGAGTGATGGTGAGCGTCACATCCTGCTGCGGTTTCAGGTTGTCGGCTATGCCGCCGATGTCGATGGTCTCGTCTCCGGTCAGATGCAGTGATGCGACATTGGCATCGCCCTTGAATTGCAGCGGCAGCACGCCCATGCCGACCAGGTTGCTGCGGTGGATGCGTTCGTAGGATTTGGCGATCACCGCTTTCACGCCGAGCAATTGCGTGCCTTTCGCCGCCCAGTCGCGGCTGGAGCCGGTGCCGTATTCTTCGCCGGCGAAGATCACGGTCGGCGTGCCTGCGGCGATGTGTTTCATCGCGGCATCATAGAGCGGCATCTGCTCGCCGTTATACAGCGTGTAGCCGCCCTCGATGCGGCTGCCGCCGGCTTTGGCGGGCAGCATCAGGTTCTTGATGCGCACGTTGGCGAAAGTGCCGCGCATCATCACCTCGTGGTTGCCGCGCCGCGAACCGTAGCTGTTGAAATCCTTGACCGCCACGCCATGTTCCTGCAGATATTTTCCTGCCGGCGTCGTCGCCTTGAAACTGCCGGCCGGACTGATGTGGTCGGTGGTGACCGAGTCGCCGAAGATGCACAGGATGCGCGCGCCGGAGACGTTGCCAATCGGGGCGGGCTGCATCGAGAATGTATTGAAGAACGGCGGTTCTGCGATGTAGGTCGACTCCGGCCAGCTATAAACCTGGCCGGATGGAGCGGAGATATTCTTCCACATCGGATTCGCTTCGGCCAGGTTGCTATACAGGCGCTTGAAAGTCGGCGCGTCCATCGCGAGTTTCATCAGCGCCTGCACCTCGTCGTGCGTCGGCCAGATGTCGCCGATATAGACGTCCCGGCCGTCCCTGGCTTTGCCGAGCGGCTCGGTGCGGAAGTCTTTCAGCATCGTGCCGGCGATCGCATAAGCCACCACCAGCGGCGGGCTGGCCAGGAAATTGGCGCGGATATTCGGGTGGATGCGCGCCTCGAAATTGCGGTTGCCCGAAAGCACCGCCGCGCACACCAGGTCGTTCGTGACGATCGCCTCCTCGATCGGATGCGCGAGCGGACCGGAATTTCCAATGCAGGTGGTGCAGCCGTAGCCCGCAAGGTAAAAGCCGAGCTTCTCGAGGTAGGGCAGCAGCCCTGCCCTGGTCAGGTACTCGGTGACCACTCGCGAGCCGGGTGCAAGCGAGGTCTTGATATGCGGGCTGACCTTGAGCCCCAGCTCGACCGCTTTCTTTGCCAGCAGTCCCGCAGCAAGCAGCACGCCGGGGTTGGAGGTGTTGGTGCAGGAGGTGATCGCCGCGATCAGCACGTCGCCGGAACCGATGTCGGTGCCATCCGTTGTCCTGAAGCGTTTGCCGAGGTCAGCGGGCTTCTTGGCGAAACCGTTTTCCGCAACGGGTTTTGCGAACAGCGCAGTGAATGTCGCTTTGACCCGGTCCAGATCGATGCGGTCCTGCGGCCGCTTCGGGCCGGCGAGCGAAGGCATCACGGTGGACAGGTCCAGTTCCAGCGTCTGGCTGTAGTCGATGTCGCCCGCTTTCGGGATGCCGAACAGGCCCTGCGCCTTGAAGTAGGCGGCGAAGGCTTCGATCTCGTCTGCTGTTCGTCCGGTGCCATCGAAGTATTCCAGCGTTTTGTCGTCCGCCGGGAAGAAGCCCATGGTCGCGCCGTATTCGGGCGCCATGTTTGCGATGGTGGCGCGGTCGGTGACGCTGAGCGATGCGGCGCCCGCGCCGAAAAACTCGACGAACTTGCCCACCACCCTGGCCTTGCGCAGCATTTCGGTCACGGTCAGCACCAGGTCGGTGGCGGTGCAGGCGGGATGGAGCCTGCCTTTCAGGTTCACGCCGACCACATCGGGCGTCAGGAAAAACACCGGCTGGCCCAGCATGCCGGCCTCGGCCTCGATGCCGCCGACGCCCCAGCCGACCACGCCGATGCCGTTGATCATCGTGGTGTGGCTGTCGGTGCCGACCAGCGTGTCCGGATAGTACACATCGTCCTTCGATTTGTGCACGCCGCGCGCCAGATACTCGAGGTTCACCTGATGCACGATGCCGATGCCCGGCGGCACGACCTTGAAGGTGTCGAATGCCTGCATGCCCCATTTCATGAATTGGTAGCGCTCACTGTTGCGCTGGAATTCCAGTTTCATGTTCAGCTCGAGCGCGTCCTTGTTGCCGTAATGGTCGATCTGCACCGAGTGGTCGACCACCAGGTCAACGGGCACCAGCGGCTCGATGATCTTGGGATCCTTGCCCATTTTCGCGGCGGCATCGCGCATCGCGGCGAGGTCGACGAGCAGCGGCACACCGGTGAAGTCCTGCAGCACGATGCGCGCCACCACGAACGGGATCTCTTCGCTGCGCGGCGCATTCGGCTGCCAGTTGGCGAGCTGGCGCACATGCGCCTCGGTGATTTTCTTGCCGTCGTAATTGCGCAACACCGCTTCGAGCACGATGCGGATCGAAACCGGCAGGCGCGAAATCTTGCCGATGCCTGCGGCTTCCAGCGCGGGTAACGAATACAGCGTGCCTTGTTTTCCGCTGGCGAGCTTGAAAGTCTGGCGGGTGTTGAGCAGGTTATGTGAGACAGTATTGGGCAGCATGGCAGGGGCTCCGGGTTTTCGAGATGAAATGAAAATGCAATTATAAGAGGTTGTGCGTCAGCTTGTATTTTGATTTACAGATAGCAGGGCGCAGGCAATGAGTTTTCTTGGGAGTGTGGTCCAAGACCTTCCCCATACAGGGGTATTCTGGGTTAACATTTGGAAACGTTAATCACACGAAAATCCAACCTTGCCTATTTCCTGGCATATGCCGCTGGTGTTATTGTCCGTGCTGGTCGCGATGGTCGGCTCGTTCACCGCGCTCACCCATGCCCAGCGCATGCGTGAAAGCGAGGGGCGGCGTTCGTGGATGTGGTTGTTGACCGGTGGTCTTACCCTGGGCGCGGCCATCTGGACCATGCATTTTATCGGTATGCTGGCGTTCCGTTTGCCCACGCCGACCGCTTACGACATTCCGCTGACCTTGTTATCGGTCGTGCCCGCGATTGCGGCGGCATTGCTGGGTTTTTATCTGCTCCGCACGCACGAACTCAGGATGGTGCGAATCGCGGGCGGCAGCGCGCTGATGGGGCTGGGCATCAGCGCCATGCATTACACCGGCATGGCCGCGCTCAAGATGTCGCCGCCCATCAACTATTCCTTGCCCATCGTCGCGCTTTCGGTGCTGATCGCCATCTTGGCTGCGCTCGGCGCATTGCTGATCGTCTATGCCAGCGAGAAAAAGGGCTGGAATTACTGGCTGCGTTATAGCGCCGGCGGCGCGATCATGGGGCTGGCCATCTCGGCCATGCACTACACCGGAATGGCGGCGGCGGAGTTTCCCGCCGGCAGCATCTGTCTGTCAGGCGCATCGCGCATCGAGCCGGAGCTGCTTGCCTTGTTTGTGTCCCTGGGAGCATTGTTCCTGTTTATCTGCGGCATGCTGGCGACCCTGTTCGACCGGCACATGGCCTGGCAAAAGAACCAGGCCCTGGCACAGTTGCAAGCAGTCCACGCGGAGTTGGAACGACGCGCGCAACGCATGGCCGAGACCGTGGCCCGGAAATTGCGCGCAAGCCATAACATGTTCAATCTCATTCTGGATAGCGTGCCGCAAGCGGTATTCTGGAAAGACCGCAACAGCGTGTACGTGGGATGCAACAAGGCTTTTGCCAGGGACGCGGGCTTGACGCATCCCGACGAGGTCATCGGCAAAACCGATTTTGACCTGCCGTGGACGCGCGAAGAATCCGAAATCTTCCGCGCCGACGATCAGCAAGTGATGAACAGCAACGCGGCCAAGCTGCACATCATCGTGCGGCAGCGCAATGCCGCAGGAGAGTACCGTTGGATTGAAATCAACAAAATGCCGCTGACCGACGGAGAAGTATTCGGCGTGCTGGGCATCTATGAAGACATCACCGCACGCAGGGCAGCCGAACAACAGGCCAGGCGGTTGACCAATATCTATGCCGCCTTGAGCCAGTGCAACCAGGCCATCGTGGGCTGCACCAGCGAAGAGGAATTGTTTCCGCTAATCTGTCTCGATGCCGTGCAGTTCGGCGGCATGAAGATGGCATGGATAGGCTTGGTGGATCAGGCAAGCCAACTGGTCAAGCCGGTGGCTGCATTCGGCGCCGGCATTGAATATCTGGAAGGTATCCGGATTTCGGTGGATGCCGGCGATCCGTCCGGGCGCGGCCCGACCGGAACCTCGATACGCGAGAATCAGCCGTTCTGGTGCCAGGATTTCCAGCGTGACCCGGCCACCGCGCTGTGGCATGAGCGCGGTGCGCGTGCCGGCTGGGGCGCCTCCGCTTCTTTGCCGCTTCATCGCAAAGGCAAGGCAATCGGCGCCTTCACGCTGTATGCCGATGAGGTCAATGCTTTCGACGAACATGTGCGCGTCTTGCTGATGGAAATGGCGATGGATATCGACATTGCGCTGGACAGATATATTCTGCAAACAGAGCACAAGCAAGCCGAGGCGGAGCTGCGCATCGCTGCCGTCACTTTCGAAACCCAGGAAGCGATCCTGATCACCGACTCTGAGGCGAAAATCCTGCGCGTCAATCAAGCCTTTCAGGATATAACGGGCTACAGCGCCGCAGAGGTGATCGGATGCAGTCCGCGCATGTTCCAATCCGGGCGGCACGATGCGGCTTTCTACCAGGCCATGTGGACAGCGTTGTCCGATACCGGCGGGTGGGCGGGCGAGATCTGGGACCGGCGCAAGAGCGGCGAGATCTACCCGAAGTTCATGACCATTTCGGCGGTTTACGATGATCGTCAGGAGGTGACGCATTATGTGGCCGTGTCCCGCGATATCAGCCTGAGCAAGAAGTCGGAACGGGATATTCATCAACTGGCCTTCTTCGACTCATTGACCAGTCTGCCCAATCGCCGCCTGTTGCTGGACCGTTTGCGGCAGGCGATGGCGGCCGGCGCGCGCAATGACCGGCATGGCGCATTGCTGTTTCTGGATTTGGATCATTTCAAGAACATCAATGACACACAAGGTCATATGTTGGGAGACCTGCTGTTGGCCCAGGTGGCGCACCGCTTGCTTACCTGTGTGCGCGAGGGTGACAGTGTGGCGCGGTTGGGCGGCGACGAATTCGTGGTGCTGCTGAACGATCTGAGCAGAGATGTGAATGAAGCAGCCAGCCAAACCGAATCGGTCGCAGAAAAAATCCGCAACGAGTTGGATCGCCCCTACGTATTAAATGATTATGAGTGCCTGACTACGCCCAGTATCGGCATCTGTTTGTTCTATGGGCATCAGGAAAGCATGGACAGTTTGCTCCAGCATGCCGACATCGCCATGTATCAGGCCAAGGCGGCAGGGCGCAACACCATCCGCTTTTTTGATCCGGACATGCAGGCAGCATTGGATATGCGGTCTGATATGGAAGCGGATCTGCGCCAGGCGCTAAAAAAACAACAATTCCATCTGCATTACCAAATCCAGGTGGACGAATTGAATCGTCCACTGGGCGCAGAGACCTTGATTCGCTGGATACACCCCGAACGCGGTTTGGTGACTCCCGCCCAGTTCATTCCGCTTGCCGAGGAAACCGGGCTGATCGTGCCGATCGGTTTATGGGTGTTGCGAACTGCCTGCGCACAACTCAAGGAATGGCAGAATGACGCGCTGACACGCGGCCTGACGCTGGCGGTGAACGTCAGCGCCAAACAGTTCCGTCAGGCTGACTTTGTCGCCGAAATGCAGCGCGTGTTGCTGGAAAGCGGTGCGCAGCCCTCGAACCTCAAGCTGGAATTGACCGAAAGCACCGTGCTGGAAAACGTGGCAGACACCATCAGCAAGATGCATGAAATAAAAGCATTTGGGGTCAGTTTCTCGATGGATGACTTTGGCACCGGCTACTCCTCTTTGCAATACCTCAAGCGGCTGCCGCTGGATCAAATCAAGATCGATCAATCCTTTGTGCGCGATATCGCCACTGACCAGAACGATGCCGCCATCGTGCAGACCATCATCGCGATGGCCGAGACACTGGGATTGAATGTGATTGCGGAAGGGGTTGAAACCGAGGCGCAACGCGAATTTCTTGAGTTGCGCGGCTGTCATGCTTTCCAGGGCCATTTGTTCGGCAAGCCGGTGCCGATAGAGCAGTTCGAGGTGTTGCTGCTTCAGAAGCAAAGAAAATCATGAATTGAATCCTGTGGATTCCAACCACAGCGGACAACATCGCTGATACAATTTATCCTAGAAAAAGCAGTTAGCCACAGAGAACACAGAGATCACAGAGGAGAAACAAATGGTTGCCGTAAATAATGATTTCACCCATCAGGTGATTCTGAAAAATAGGTGGGATCCGCAATCTCTCTGTGTCCTCTGTGATCTCTGTGGCTTGAATTACGGTTTTTAGGTTTATTCGTTAAAAATGGTTTTTCAAGGTTGGGTTATTTTGCAGCTATCCGGGACTTTGGTGCAAGACTAGACTGGGAGTGGTTGTGGCCAGACAGGACATGATGCGTTATCTGCCGACAGTGGATGACATTGCGATAGCCGGAGTGTTGGCCGAATGGCAGATGCGCTATCCTGAGCCGGGTGTGTGCGTTCTGTTGCCCGAAGCCGAGAAAGAAAGCGTTGCCATGCTGCAGGCGGTTTGCCTGCGGAGCGGGATCCCGCTGGTGGGCGGAATATTCCCCGAGTTGGTCAGGGACGGCGAGTTTTGCCGGACCGGTATCTGGTTGCTGTGTTTCGCGGAGATGCCGTATTTTGCGCTGCACGACAACCTGCCCACCGATACGGCGGGTGCGGAGCGTACAGCGAAAGAGATCGCTGCCACGATACGCGAACATCTTGACGATACTCCAGACATCACCTTGTTCATGTTGTTCGATGCCATGGTGCCCAACATCGGTACGCTGCTCGACAGCCTCTACCTGAATTTGGCCAATCGGGTGAATTATGCGGGCGGCAATGCCGGCAGCGAGACCTTCCAGCCTATGCCCTGTTTGTTCGATAGCCAGCGCATCGTGCGGAACGGCGTGCTGCTGATGTTGCTGAAACGCCATCATGGCGCGATTCTGGAGCACGGCTACCATGCGCCGGAACGCACCGTTTACGCCACCGCCACAGAAGGCAACCGTATTGCGCAGATCGATTGGCGCCCCGCCTTCGAGGTGTATCAGGAACTGGTGCGCAGCCGGTATGACGTGGAAATCACGCCGGAGAATTTTTACCAGTATGCGGTGCATTTCCCTTTTGGCATCGTGCGCGCGAACCATCATGTGGTGGTGCGCATCCCGGTCATGCTGGCCGGGGACGGTTCGCTGTTCTGCGTGGGCGAAGTTCCGGAAAACTCGCTGCTGACCCTGCTTGAATCGCCTGCAGTGGACTCGAACGAAACCATACGCGTGCTGACCGACGGTTTGGACACGCTCAACGGCGGGCCTGGTGGCGCCGAGTTGCTGTTGTTCTACTGCGCCGGGCGGCGCATGCATCTGGGCAACGATGCCGCAACCGTCGAACTGATGGACTTTTCGCAACGAACCGGGGCGCAAAGAATAGCCGGCGCGCTGTCGTTGGGAGAGATCGGCGGGTCTACGGTGCATGGCTATCCGCTGTTCCACAATGCCGCCCTGGCGGCATCGCTCTGGTAAAAAGGATAGCGCTTGGCTCGTGAAAATATTCTGCCGGTATTGTATGACTTCGCCGTGACCATCGGCAGCGAGATCAGCCTCTATCCGTTGCTGACCCGCACCTTGCAGCGTTTGCTTTTTTACACTTCTTTTCCGGCTGGCTTCATTTGTCTCGATATGCCGCTTGAAGATGGAACGGATGGCGAGATGCTGGTGCGGATCGATGCGGCGGTGGGCGATTACGATCTCATCGGGCTGGTGGGCAGGCAGGTCAGTTTGCACAAGGACTTGCTTTGCGGAACCGGTGTGCGCGAAACCGACAAGCCGGAATTGCTGGCGCCGCTGGCGAACGCACACACGCGCTACCAGGCTTTTTTCAGATTGCCCATCGACGGCCACGGCGTGATCGTGCTGCTCGCGCCGGAAGTCCCGGCAACCACGCTACCCCTGACACAAATGTTTACACCTGTGATGGCGCTGCTGGCCAAGGCCATCATGCTGTGCCGCAGCAACGACGAACGCACCAACGGGCTGATTGCCGAGCGCAATCTGCTGGCGGGTGTATTCGAGGGCAGCTCTTCCGGTGTCATGCTCACCGATGCCGGGGTGAACATCATCGAAGTCAATCCGGCGTTTATCCGGATCACCGGTTACGCGCTGGAGGAAATACGCGGGAAGAATCCCCACTTACTGTCATCGGGTCGTCAGGATCGGGATTTCTATAAGGAGATGTGGCGCACTATCAATGAAAAAGGGCATTGGCAGGGTGAAATATGGAACCGCCGCAAGGACGGCGAGGTGTATCCGGAGTGGCTGAGCATCAACCCGGTGCTCGATAAATCCGGCGTGTTGACCAACTATGTTGGTATCTTTTCGGACATCAGCGAACGCAAGGAAGCTGAGGCGCAAATCCACCAACTGGCGTTTTACGATCCGCTCACCGATCTGCCCAACCGCCGTTTGCTGATGGATCGTCTGCAGCAGGCATTTGCTGTCAGTGCGCGCAGCGGGCAGCATGGGGCGGTGCTGTTCCTTGACCTGGATAATTTCAAGACGCTCAACGACACCAAAGGCCACGACATTGGCGACCTGTTATTGGGCGAGGTGGCGAAACGCCTGAACCAGTGCGTGCGGGACGGCGATACGGTGGCGCGTCTTGGCGGCGATGAATTCGTGGTCGTGCTGGAGTCGCTCAGCACCGATGCCGACGAGGCGGCCACGCAGGCAGAACTGGTCGCCGAAAAGATACGCTCGGCCTTGAATCAGCCCTGTCAGCTCAAGGAGCACACCTACCACACCACTCCCAGTATCGGCATCGTTTTATTCAAGGGGCATCAGGAAAGCCTCGATGACCTGATCAGGCACGCCGACACCGCGATGTACCAGGCCAAGACGGCGGGACGCAACACCATCCGTTTTTACGACCCCGCCATGCAGGCCGCACTGGAGGCGCGTATCGAATTGGAGAGCGAGCTGCGCCATGCACTCAACAAGCGGCAGTTGCGGCTGCATTACCAGATTCAGGTGGATCACCTGCAGCGCCCGATGGGAGCCGAAGTGTTGCTGCGCTGGGAACATCCCGTGCACGGCCTGGTTCTGCCTGCACAATTTATCCCTTTGGCTGAAGAAACCGGACTCATCGTGCCAATCGGATTATGGGTGTTGCAAGCCGCTTGCGAGCAGCTCAGGATATGGCATACGACGCGCTGACCCGCGACCTTACGCTGTCTGTGAACGTCAGCGCTAAACAATTTCGTCTGGCCGATTTTGTCTCGCAGGTGCAGCGCGTGTTGCAGGAGAGCGGCGCCAGGCCTTCCATGCTGAAGCTGGAGCTGACCGAAAGCACCGTGCTGGAAAATGTCGAGGACACCATCGCCAAGATGCGCGACCTGAAAATGCTCGGGGTCGGTTTTTCGATGGACGATTTCGGCACAGGTTATTCCTCGCTGCAATATCTCAAGCTCCTGCCGCTGGATCAGATCAAAATCGACCAGTCCTTTGTGCGCGACATCACCAGCGACCCCAACGATGCCATTATCGTGAAAACCATCATCGCGATGACCGAGGCGCTGGGGCTGGACGTGATCGCCGAAGGTGTGGAGACCGAGGCGCAGCGCGAGTTTCTCGACAAGCACGGCTGTCATGCTTTTCAGGGTTATCTGTTCAGCAACCCGGTTTCGCTCGATCAGTTCGAGGGTGTGTTGCGTGTCGGAAAACAGTCCATTGCACTCAGCAGCGCGCTGCCGTAAGCCGCTTCGTAATTCACTGCCGTGCCGACCGGCACGCCGAGCAACCTTTCCCGCATTTTTTTCCAGATATCGTTCTTCGCACCGCCGCCATTGGTCACGACGCGCCCGAGCGCTGGCGCACCCAGTCCGGCGAGTCTGGCATAACCCGCCGCTTCGATGCGCGCCAGGCCTTGCAACAGTCCATGCAGAAATTCCACATCACTGTCTGGGCGTGGTGCCACTCTGGGCGCAAGTTGTGGGTCATTGATCGGGAAGCGTTCGCCGGGTTTGGTCAGCGGGTAGTAATCCAGCGGGCTGTCTTGCAGCGGATCGATCGGTGCGCTCAGGGCAGAGAGTTGGGTATCGTCAAAGTAATGGCGCAGTACGCCCGCGCCGGCATTCGATGCGTCGCCCGCCAGCCACAGGTCGCCGTAGCGATGGCTGTACACACCGTATTCCGGCGCTTCGATGCGTCGCGTTGAAAGTTGTTTGAGCACCAGTGTGGCGCCGAGCGAGGTTACGCCGACTCCTGTCTTATTTACGCCTGTAGCGATGAAAGCCGCGCTGCTGTCGGTGGTACCGGCGTGAACGGCACATTGCGGATTGATACCGAAATGCGCGGCGATGTCCGGCTGTATCTGCCCGATCACTTCGCCGGGCGCCAGTACCCGCGGCAGCAGATGGCTATGCGGCAGCGCCATCACCCAATCCGGCCAGCACAGATGTTCAATGTCGTAGCCGGTCTTCAGCGCGTTGTGATAATCGCTGCTGCCGGGCTTCCCGCTGAGCAGGGCGGTCAGCCAGTCGGCCTGATGCAGAAAATACGCGGCATGTTCGATATCGCTTTGCTGCGTCAGCCAAAGAAATTTCGCGAGGCCGGAGGTAGCGGTGCAAACAGTATTACCGTCAGGTGCGATGTGCTTGAGTTGTTCGGCCTGCTGCTGTGCGCGGTTGTCGTGGTAAAGCAGGGCGGGGGAGCAGGGTTCCAGTGCTTCATCGCACAGCAGCACCGTGCCCGAGGTGCCGTCCAGCGCGATCCCATGCAATCTGGCCGCGATATTTTTTGGTAGGGCGCTGAGCAGCATGTGCAGCGCAGCACGCCAGCCGGACGGGATTTGCGAGGTTGGATCCGGGTATGCGACGCGCTGTTCCCAGACGTTGGTTTTCTCATCGTCGATGACGCAGGCACGCGCGCCGGAAGTGCCGAAGTCCAAGCCTAGAAAATAGCTCATGATGCTTCAACCGTTGGAGTCTTGGGTTCAGTGCAGCGTCGGCGGTGCGCCGCAACACTTTTTGAACTTCTTGCCCGACCCGCAAGGGCAGGCTTCGTTGCGTCCAACTTTGAAACTGGCATTCGGCATCTCCACCACTTCGGTCAACAGGCCGGAAGGGCTTCTGCCTGGCCGCGCCAGACGTTCCCGTGTCGCCGCTTCGCGTTGCTCGCGGAAATACTCATACAGCATCGACACCGCATCCGCGATGGACTCATAAGCTCCCTGCGTGGCGCGCTTGTTATCCTTGCTTTGCTCCAGCAAATCCCAACCTTTTTCCGTGCCCAGCAACACCATGGGAGTGACTAATTCGGGGTGATCCTTGAACACCGCATCCCACGGCTCGTTGAACACGGACACACCCAGCAAGAACCCCTCGCACCACCCTTCCGCATCGAAAAACTCGCTGCCGTCTTCCTGCGCCAAGGTATAAAACAGCGGCTCGAATTCGTCATTGCCTATCGCCTCCAGCACGCTGTTGTAATGGCGCATGATCAGACCAAGGATGCGATTCGCGCCATCCATAGACGGGAACGCGGGTTCGTCCTCACCCTTCTCCGCATCCCATATCCAGCGCAAATATTCGCTGGGCATGATGAGCTGCGGATGCAACACCAGCGCGGCAAAGAAACCGTCCAGCATCGAAATATCCATCGCATTTTCGGGCATGTCCTCCGATAACATGAATTTATCCAGCTCGTCGAGTTCATCGTCGTTCAGCGGTTGCGTGGCGTTCATCAGGTGTTCCTTTAAAATCAGTGAAAGCCATGCACCAGCGGCTTTTTCGTCGCTTTGACAAGCTCCGTTTATGGATAACGCTACTTCATTTCCGGCAGGGAGCGGCGGCGATAACCTTCGCGATCCAGCACGATAAAACATCCTTCCAGAATATTATCGGCGCTGAACAGTTGGATTAACCCGGATAATCTATTAGACCGTTCGTTCTTAGTAGGAGCCCGATTTATCGGGCGATTATCCATGGCTATCGCGCAACAAGTTGCGCTCCTACAACGGCATTTTCCCCTAACAGTCTGTTGAAATTCTCAATAGCTGCTGAAAAACAGTGAATTTCTGGGGTCACTTTACCCCTCCCAGTGATCTAAAAATCGATTGTAGAGCTTCCTGAGAGGTCAAAGAATTTCTACATTTTCAAATACCGATAAATTCAACAAACTGCTAATGGATTATCTGGGATTAACCGTTCTGCGGCTTCTTCGGGGTGGGCTGGCACGAAGCGCAAATGGACAACTGCGGCAGGGCAGGGCAAATGCCGGACATAAATCAGTTCGCCATAGTCGCTGTCAAAGGTGATGAGGATGCGTTGTTCGTTATGCGCAAGTTCCAGAACATCCTGATCTGAAATCCCCACATTCCGTTCGCGGATGGCGAACACATCATGCCCGAGTTCGCGCAGCTTGCGGATGGTGGCAAGCGGGATATTCTCGTTAGCCAATAACCTCATGCAGCGGCAAGGGATTGGGCAAAGAATTGCTCGTCGTGCAGACAAGCTGCGCTGAAAGCGAATACCGCCTGCAAGTCTTCACGGCAAAGTTGCGGGTAATTCTCCAGTATCTGCGCTTCGCTCCAGCCTTCGCCGAACAAGCCGAGCAAAAACTCCACGGAAAGGCGCGTGCCCTTTACCACCGGCTTGCCTGTCAGGACGCTTTCTTTCACTTCGATGCGTTGTTGCCGGTTCATCATAATTGTTCCCCTTTGGGTTATCACCTTGCGTAGTGTATCAATTCGCCAGTGCAGCGCGCAACGCTTCCAGTTTCGGCAGTATCCACCACTCAGCCACGCTGAGGCTCTGGCACACGCTTTGCCAAACCTGACAACGTCGATTCCATAATGCGTAGCGTTTGGAGGGAGAGATCATCTCAAATAATCCATTAGCCCGTTCATGCTTTGTAGGAGCCCGATTTATCGGGCGATTATCCACGGCCATCGCGCAACAAGTTGCGCTCCTACAAGGGCATTTCTCCCTAATGGATTATCTGGGATCATCCATTGGTGATGTGGCGGCCTATTGTTGCCGCGCAATTTCCAGTTGAACTTTTCGCTCAGACAATTCCTGCATGAGTTGTTTTGCCAGATCGCCCAGCGGATCGCCGCCCAAGGCTTCGGTTTCTTCGATGGTTTGCTTGAGTTCATAAATCTCTGTCTGTTGCATTGCATCCATTTGCTGCTGCACTTCGCCCATGCGGCGGCGGAGTTGTGCGATGCGGCGGATGGCTTTGACGATGCGCGAGGCGACATCTTCACCGACAATCGCCTCGGGGTCTTGGCCGTATTCCTTGATTAGTTTTTCAATGGCCGGTTGATCGCCGCGCTCATACGCGAGGTTCACTTGCGCCATCAGCGCAGTACGGCGCAGTCGCTCTGGTTCGCTGGTGGCGCGGTCGGGGTGCATCAGCTTGGCGGCTTGGCGGAAAGCGAGCTTGAGTTCCGGCGTAATCACTGGCGGCGGAGCAGGTTGCGCCTCGATCAAACCCGCTTCTTCAGCGGAGGCTTTTGCCTGTTGCTCTGCGGCCTGTGCATGAGCTTGTGCGGCAACATCATCGGGGGAGAGTCCTGCCTGCACCCTGGCTATCTGCGCGTCCAGTTCATCCAACTGCGCATACAGCCGCCCCACGGTTTGATGGTAGCGATGCTGAAATTGCGCTGTCTCGGTTTTGCTGGTTTCAAGCGCTAACTCAGCCGATGTCACTTGATCTTCTAGCTCGGCTTGTTCACTTTCCAGACGATTGAGTTCTTGTTCTTCAGGGAGCATTATTTTTTTGATAAAAATCTATAAGTTTTTTGGTTCATCGTCATATTCACTGTGATTTTCTATCAGCCTAAACTCATTTCCAACTTGCCACAATGAAACAGAATTCTTGCCCGATAGTTGTTGAAGTTGCGAAACCCTCGAGCGTTGGCCTT